>Ga0228711_1001733_pt1 | contig 32653 bp, 28 predicted proteins | sample MedpolnodulmetaG_2_FD_177996 | JGI IMG/M metagenome (GOLD analysis project Ga0228711, IMG submission 177996) | Root nodule microbial communities from Medicago polymorpha collected in Santa Monica, California, United States - brown nodules | ecosystem: Host-associated > Plants > Roots > Nodule... | reverse complement strand
ATATTTTTAAATCCATATAAATTGTGCGTTAAAACAAATACATATAAATTAAGGTCACTTTTATCAAAAAAAATAAAATTAAGGTCACTTAAATGGTAAACAAAAAACAAGGTCACTTAATATTTTAACCTTACAAGTTACCAGTCAACAAGACAAAACAATTCTAGCCATCCATATTAATTTATATTAAATCAGTGGTTGAGATTAAATGAGTCTAAGATGGGGAAATTTTGCAATTTCCCCATGCTAAACGCCGCCTTAAAGTAGATTGGTAATATTGTACCAAAAAAAGTAGATTGGTAATAATAAATTTAATATCTCTAGCAAAAAATTTTGCTATAAATTCAACTAGTTTTTTTACCTCTACATACATTGACACAAACATTTCGTTGGTATCTTTTGTAGTGAACATTATTTACGTTTAGAAATTATGACTTACTGTGCTAATAAATTCTACTACGTCTTCATGTTTCTATGTCTTGCCATTCTCCTTATTTTTATATGGGGTACAAACTATATCTAAGTAACCTATATTTTTATTCTATCCTGTTTTTTTTCAATTCTAAGCCTTATTTACTGTTTTTTTTTCTTTCAATTCTAAGCCTTATTTAAGTTTCTAATTTGTTTCCTATTTTTCTTTTAATGGTAGAGGTGGAAGCAAAAGTTTGTGAATGGGAACTTAGTAGAACATGGTTCGAAGAAGGACAGTGTTTTAAAGATTTGTGTATTACAAAGTGCAAAGAAGGACAAGTTGGACATTATGGTTATTGTCAAGAGGATGTTTGCATTTGTGGAGTCTATTGCGACTGACACCAGAATGTCTTATCAAGCAATTTTCACCTTTGATATTTCAAGCAAAAGAGTTTGAGTTTAAAGAATATGAGCGCACCGTCAATGTAAACGACTTTTATACTTCAACAAAAACCTATTATTTAGTCATATTATTGCATTTTTATAGATACTAGAATTTGGATCCGTGCGATGCACGGGAAGTTGATTATCTCATTGACTAATAAATGTGGTAGTTTATCATGAAATGAAATGATAATTATTGTTTAGCATGAATTAATACTTCCAAAAGACGACAACAACAACAACCATACATTATCCCATTATGTGGGGTTGACTACATGAATTGAAATATGTCATATTGTTCTATTATTTAGATCCAACTTATTAATCTATAAAAAATTTCTGATAGTTTCTCTTATAGTTCTTCCAGGTCTTCGTATATCTCTTGTAATTTGACTATCCTCTATTTGATTTACCCTTCTTACTTTAGATTCTACAGGTTTTCACTCTACATGTTCAAACCATTCAAACCTATTTTCCACAATATTTATATTATAGGTGCTACCCCAATTATCGTATAATGTTGTAATTTGTAATCTTATCCCATCTAGTCTTTCCACACATCCAACACAACATTTCCATCTCCGCACACTTACTTTATTCTCGTGTTGATTCTTAACCGTCAATACTCTGATTCGTAAAATATCGTTGTTCTAACAACTGTCAGGTATTTTTTCACTTCAACTTAAACGGCACGTTTTTATTACAAAAAACACCTGAGGCTCTTCTCCATTTAAATCATCCAACTTGAATACAATGATTTACATCTGCTTTTTCTCCGTCATTTTGTCCTATGAACCCAAGATTTTTTGTTGAAAGAATGAACCCATGATATTTTAACTGTGTAACTTATATGATATGATCTTCAACTTTCATCTCTTAGGTCGAACTACTTCGTCTTTTGCTAAAATTACATTACATATACTATGTCTTACTTCTACATCCCTCGACTCTTCTAAGATTTGTCTTCAAGTCTTCAACATCTCATTGAATTCATCCATCGACTCTCCAATTAAGACTACATCATCTACAAAAATCATACATCTTGGTGCTAGCTATTGTAAATAGATAATTGATTAGGGTTGACTCTTGGTCCTATTCTTATTATAAAAAATCATTGATAGGGATTAGGGTTAACCCTTGGTCCAATCTTTGTTATGATAAAATCATTGATAATGCTTCCAAAAGACAAATAATAAAACCCCTGAAGTACATTAGACTTCAACAACATTTTCGGCTCCAAAAAAAAAATTAAGACAGAAATAAGCAACAACTTTTTTGGCTCCAAAAAGTTGTCTAAGAGACTTAAGAACTTTTATAAATAAGATATTTGTCAAACTTGAGAGTCGAGGTAAACTTGTGGAGTCTACCTAGACCAGACTCATAAAATCATACGCAGGGTCGGCCCAACGGATTAAAAGGCCTAAAGCAAAAATTTCAATGTGACCTTTAAAAAAATTTTTATAACAGAATATTTATAAAAAATCAATTTTGTGGAGACCAAAATTTAAATTCATGACCAAGAGTAATTGATGCCTTTTTGGTAATCAGTTAAACTATGCAAATCTGTAATTTGTAATATTCTTTTAACCAAATAAATTTTTTTAGAGACCTTTTTTTTCACCAAAAATTTTGAGGTCTAAAGCCCTTACTTAGTCCTTAGGCCGACCCTGATCATATGAGATGAGACAAATAATTAGGAAATTGCTCTTCTCCCATCAAGAATTGCTCACTCCCAATTGCAATTTCGAAAATACCCCCGCGTGAATTAAAGGCATATGCGAACGTCTACGTCTTGAGGCTGAAGATGGAGTTTGGTTTTTTAGAAAAATGTCACTACTAATTACTCCATCCGGTCCTATTTACAAGAGAAAGTTGACTTTTTAGATACATTGAATAATGTATGTATTTAGTCAAGAACCTAAACCAAATACATAAATTATTTAATGTATCTAAAAAGTAAATTGTCTCTTGTAAATAGGACCGGAAGGAGTAATTAGTAGTGACATTTTTTCAAAAAACCAAATTTCATCTTCAACCTCAAGACGTTCACGTTCACATATACCTTTAATATCAACGTTGTGAAGCTCACTTCTATTTGACGTAAATTCATAAATCATAATATTATTTTATGACATCAATAGAGTTATGTGATTTCTTTCTTACGGTGCTCTTCTTTGGCACCGACTCGTGGGAGAACGCGTCCAATATTTTCACATCAACAACAATTATAAATTATCAACATTTGATTCAAGTAAAAATGCACCACGATAACAAATTACCAAGATGAAATCAAAATGTACCAACATCATTTAAAATACATAATGTCAATCAAATACGAACAATAGTCACCAAAGTTTGAAAATGAAACTAACAAAGCCTAAAACCAACAATCCCTAAACAACAACTACAAGTAATCTTACTGTTGGTCCTGGTCTTGCTGATGCTGCTGCTGTTGCCGCCTCCTCGGCCTCTGGCACGCCTACCACCAATCATCTTAGATGGATCAATCGGGTTCTGCTCAGACATATCTACACAAACAATTAAAAATTTAACATCATTTCCATAACCTAATCAAACACTTTGTGTGCATCATTTCAATATAATCTAAACTAAACCTTCACATTTCAATATAATCATTCACATCTCAATATAACTTTCACATTATAACCTTCACATTTCAATATAAACATAAACATTCAATATAATCATTATAATCATCATTTCAACATAAACATAAACATTCACATTTCAATAAACATAAACATAACTAAACCTAAAATCATTCAATATAATCATCATTTCAATATAATTGGTGTGCATCATTTCCATCATAACCTAAACATCATTCAATATAATTCTCATAACCTAAACTAACTAAATAATCAATAAAATTTTCATTGAGCCATTTTATCAAACACTTTGTGTGCAAAGTATCAAACATACTCAAAATGTGTTCATTTGTCACCATTCAAAACCACATTATCATTAAACATCATTTAAACAGCATAGGCAACAACTACATTCATTTATCAATTCATAAACTACACAGGCAATCATCAAATTGTCAATTTTAAAATCAACCATAACCACATGCAAACTACTCTAATTTTTTTAAAAATTAAACCTAAACAAACTAGCATTATCATTAAAATGATTGATACAACTTACTTGTGATAATGTGTTGTTGATTTGCTTGCAATTCGCGAAAATGGTTTTGGTGAGAATTGGAGAGAGTTTGAGAGAAGTGGGGAGAAGTTTAGAAACAGATTATGTATGTGTTTCTGCTTCTGTTTATGTTCAACACGCTTCGGCATTTAACTGTCGAGGGTTTCCTCAGCAGTTAACTGCAGCCGGTTTTATATTTCCTCGACAGTTAACTACCGAAAGGCATTTCCGTCTTTTACATGTGTTTCTCAGCCAAACCAAATGTGTCAACAAAAAATTTCCTAAATTTTATTATAAATTGAAAGTGACATTCAATTTTGTTGCCATAGATATTGAGTCATTTTCTCACACACATTTAATGTTTGATTCCTTAATGTTGATGGCAATTTCACGTGATTTTTTCTTTTATTTTTTTTAATAAAAAGAACTCAGCCAAAGAATTTTGAGGACACTCCATGACCTTTTTATTGACAACAGCCACAAAGATCAATCAGGGACATGTCTATGTTATCCATGACTAGTTGATCTTACAACCAACGCTACAGAAATGTGACAAACAAAAGAATGAAAAATTATTGCACGGAAGTTTGGTGAAATATTCATGACTTAAAATGTTGAGATTATTCAGATTGTCTTCTATGGTTGAAACTTGAAACTAAAGCATCAACACAACAAATTATTGACTTTCCAAAATTACAACATGTCATTACATTTTTTTGGTGACCAAAACCAGCATCATCTATTAGAAATAAACAACTGCTATAATAAGCTACAATTGAAAAAGAAAAAGAAAAAAAGTAATATACCTATGTAGCTATGCTATCATTTCTTTGTACATAAATAATCTTGACTTGTAGATGAAACAGATATTCACTCCCTCGGTCAAAAATCAGTTTATCATATAGTTTGCTTGAATGATTGAACAATGGATCAGTTTTCCTCAGAAAAACTTTGAGGCTTACTGCTGGCAAATACCAACCATACGGCGGTACCACTCAAATAGAAGAAGATCGACGGTGCATATAGTGATATCTACATGGTACAAAGATGAATTTAAAATCAAATACTGAATGGTATGCATTATACTATGAGAAAACAACTATCATTAGCAACAACTTACACTCCATGAATGAGTCGTATCAAGAAGATAGCCAGTGAGGGCTACACCTACAATTCCAGGTACAGCTCCAACAGTATTGGTTATACCCTGATAGAAAAAGTAAATATAAATGTCAGAATTGTCAGATACAAATAAAAACAAGTCTACGAAGTTACACATTGTATGATACGAGTGTAAGCACACATACCAGAAGTATACTTGCATATTCTGGTGAGATGTCTTGATGAGTACAATAAAGTCCTGCAGAAGCAAATAAATACTAGTCAAGGGCTCAAGGCAAAAAAAGAGTATATGATCTGATTATTTTATTATATTAAAAATCAGATAAATTCTATTTAAGGGTTAACTAGTACCTGACAAGGCAAAGCTTGAGAGGGCTAAACCACCTGTGAGAAGGCCGACCATCTCCCAAGGCGGTAATCCTAGATCAAGTGATGCAAGAGTCATGCAGAGTGCAGGAGATAAAAATGCAATTGATTGGCAGATCTTTCGAACCTATATTTAAGAGAAATTCCGGCACCAAAGAAATTAAGAATAAAAGTCATGAAAATTATGTTCAAAAATTTAGAAGTTGTCAGTGACACAATTACATTGTGTCTACAACCAAAACATGTACTATGTGTAACTACAATTAGATGAAGCATGTATCTTTACAATGGTATGCATTATGTCTACAGATAATTTGATTGCAAAATTAGCAATAGATATGGTCGTGGCTAAGGCATGAAAATTCCACTTTACAATGTTGTCATTGTCAGCTATCTCATAAGGAAACATATTTGATATTGTAAGCAGTAAGTATTTATTAGAACATATTTGATATCATAAGCCGTCAAAAAAGTATTCAATAATAAAGAACAAATAATTGATTTAATGCTGTTTTGATGCCTCTCATACCGTAGTGGTTTCAACTCCTTTTGAAATCAAGCTGTCAGCTAATTGTGATGCAATACTAGTCACAAATATTGAAGCCAGAGGTGGAAGAATAGACACCTGAAATGATTTAGAACTCACAATTCTTAGTATGTATGTGACCTTAGTCCTGTTTCCTCCAAAAAGAGTACCATTAAACAATGTTTTAAAAAATGATATGTTACACATACATAATTTTATGTTCTAATAATATTACATCTAGTTTAGTTATTCTACATCTATTTTAAACTTTTAATATGTTTAATATGTTACACATATTAAACCGTTTACTATGATTCACATACATAATTATCTTGTAACTAATTTAGTTATTTTACATCTATTTTAAATTTTCATATCATCACTAGTCTTCAAAAGGTCAAACAGGTTGGACAGGGAGGCCTCAACAGCTTGTCTATAACACTATTCAACAACAACATCAACAACCAAGCCTTATCCCGCTAAGCAAGGTCAGCTACATGGATCAAATTATGTCATAATGGTCTATAACACTATTTATTAAAAAAAAACTACATTGTAAATGCTTAATTTCATCAGAGGTGATACGCAAATTTTGAGGTCCACTACAGCATTAAGCAACTTGCGGCAAAATTATATGCAAAGCATGTCATTTTGCTTAAGATCTATTTAACCAGTACTAAAAACTAAGCCGATCAGCATGATATGCCCTGTCTAATAAGGAAAGTGAGCGATGATGGATGTTTGTTTGCTATTACTCATGACCCTAAAATAACAATCCACCACATCCCTCCTAATGTTACCGATATGAGATAACTACCACATGACAATTTCATATAAATTGGTATGTCTTATCCTTCACACAAGGACATTTAGCGCCACTTATTTACAACAAACTACTAAACAGATGGCTTATTGCACATACTTTCCGTCTAAGTCAAACAAATATTGAAAACGGTTCATTTTCAGACCCAAGGCATGAAGAGATAGAGTTAGCTAAAACGACAAAGAAAAATAACTATTAGTCTTACCCATGCAGCTTCTGTCAGATTTAGGTCCAGCTCCTGACTACACATCACATGGATGGAAAAATTAGATTCTCGATTGGTCAAAACTTTCTGTACAAATTTTAAAAGATATACTGCTTATCATGTAAGCAACAAAATTGTTTAATATGTTGATATAATTTTTCATAAATAACTAACTAAGCTCAATGTATGACCAAATGGCAATGGCTATCAGTGGTCATCATTAAACATCGGTGCAATATCTGCAAAGTAATAGTAGAAGTTTTCCAAGGTCCAGACATGTAACTACAAGAAAATTCTTAACTTCTTTCATATTAAAAAATTCTTCAGCTGAAATCAGTTCATTCTAATAATGAATGAGAAAATGTAAATAACTTGTTAACTTTGGAAATTCCAGAACATAGCGGGAGCCTTAAGCGAGAGAGCTATAGAATCTACCATTCTTTATTCACAATATCTAATGACCAAACCTAACTTATAAATTATCTTGACATTTCAATTTCAAAGTTTATAAATATTAATCATGGAGGATATGACACAAAAGGAGCAGTCAAAGATACAAATATTGTATTTCCATAAGGAACATGACTCAACACCCAGGTCAGACAAATTTCATATTAAAATTTACTAAAGAGTAAAAAATTCTGAATTGCAATACTGTAAATTTTTTTTTTTGAACAAGGCAATACTGTAAATTTAATTCCAGTAAGGAAAAGTTGAATCCAGCTTCTTTAAATCATACCTATAGTATGATAATTAAATTAAATTTCGTGCCTGAAAAATATTACATCAACAAGTAAATATTAAAATGGTTTTTTTTTTTAAGAAAATCAAATTATCGGTGCAAAAAAGTTTTAAGCAACTACCTATTAATCGGGCTAAAATGAAATATAGCCAAAGTAGAAAGAGGTAAAGTATTAAATGCTCACAGGTTACCTAAAATATGTGGGAAGCCATGAGAGACAGGTATAGTGACCCCAGCTACCACAGAAATGAGCATAAATCATTGCCCATACAGCGCGACTTTGGAAAAATGCCTTCCATGGTACATCCTACAGTTTAAGAAAAAACATAAAACAAATATCTATCACATATTTTATATGTATTCACTCAAAAAAAGGATCTAACAAGTATATCTCTTTACACAGACACACAAGGCAAAAAAAATTCCTGCTATTTTTTAAGCTAAAAATGAGATATTAGGATAACATCAAGCCAAAACTGTCATAAATTTTTTACCCGTACCTTCAAAGAGCTATTCATTTCTTTTAGAGAAGTTCGCCATGATTGTGTCATGTTACCCTGGGCTGCTGTGGACAACCAAAGTCGACAGTGAGAAACAACCATTAAACCACAATCCTCAGAGTAAGTAAACAAAAGAACAAAAGCTTAGAACTGAACGGTAAAGGCAACTAATTTATAAACATGCAGGCCTCATTTAAAACATAACATATAAAGAACGGCGTAGTCATGGTCACTAACTTCATTCATAATTTAACAATTCCCAAACAAAAGTACAGACCAATCCTATATGTTAAAAGTAATTATGTTAAAGGTTATTATGGCAATGGTAAGCATCAAACAAGAGGTGTAAGAGTTACAAGGCTTCAAGATGGTGAGTGAACCATCGTTTTATTGCAATGGTTAAAAGTGACACCTCTACAGAGACCAGGCTAGATTAAGCAGATGGGTAGTATAGTCCAGGGATTTTCAATCGAAGAAAAAAAAATGCTTCCAACAAATAGGATTATAGAGAAAACATCATCTCGCTAAATTTGCACTTCACCATCGCATGAAGCCAAAAAGATTGAAAAACAAATTCCAACCAGAAAGGCATTATTTATTACCATTCATTAAATAATAATCAGTTTTTTTTTTCTTGCTCAAACTAATAAAACGTAAAAAATTAAAATAGATTAATTACGTGCTTACGTGAAAGAGATTCTGCAGCTAACCGTGTTTCACCTTCTTCGAGAAATTGAAACCCTATAAACCTTCAAAGTTCATGGCAATACCAAAAGTCATAGTCAAATTATGAGATTTGCACCACAAGAATAAGATGCTTTCTGTTGAGAAACTTCACTATCAGAAATAGTAGACATGGGATATTAGTCATTTCTACTTACCAAGCAATACCCAAAAGACCAAATATATAAAATACCGATTCCCAACCAAGACTTTGGATGAGGGGAGGAGCGAAAAGAAGCCTGACAAATATTACAGTGTTGAAGTTGAGGTTAGATAATAAAAAAAACAAATTACAATCTTATATGATTCTACTACATGCTAGACATTGCATACCCCAAAACACTTCCAACACTCAAGCCACCAAATACAAATGCTACTGCCCGTGAGCGCTCTTCCAATGGTATTGACCTGCACGTGGTGATGAACCTTATCAATAAAAAGGGTAATATTGTATTTGGCAGAACAAACATATGATACTTGTCAAAACTACTCTTTAGCTTACAGTTTGAATTGAAGAACCATGATTTAGAACTGAATATAAACATAAATATATAAACTTAAGTTTAACTTGTCTCAATAATTAGTTGGCTGAGGAAGAAACCAACAATTTTACATAGAAGTTGAATTTTACCAAAACATTAATTTTCTCCGCTCATAATCACTGTTTGCGTAACGACTTCATTTTGATTAAAAATAGCCTCAGTAAGGAGAAAGCAGCGTGCTCACCTAGGAACTAACCCTAGATTCCTAAAGCAAGATATCCTTATCCATTTTGGGAGGGAGATAGAGTTAGACTTCTTATTATGACAGTTATGGCAGTTATGTATTTCTTATGTGTCAGTTATGTTATTTATTTTTAGGAATAAATAGAGAAAGGAAAGGGGAAAGTGGTTATGGGAGGGAGAGACCAAGCTCTCTAATTCTTGTAAGCTGAGAGACCAAGATTCTTGAATTTCTCGGAAAGGAATTATCGAATTTCTTGGATAGGAATTGTCTTATAACAGTAGACTATCTATTTCTTTAGTTTGTGTGAATTCTGCATTCTCTATAGTGTGTGTAATTCTGTTTCGGTTGTAAACATATTCTTCTTTTTTTTGTTGCTAACCCACCGTAATTAGGGTCTTTGACCCCCAATAGGCACCCCAAGGTAGTGGGGCTGAAACCAGTTGGGCCTGCTATGAAACTAACCCTCGAGTCCGCAGCGGAACATCTAGTTGTAAACATATTTGGATAGATAGATGGATAGAGTGTGAAATGGTAAAAACATATTTGTCCAGCTTCGAAAAATTCTTCATATTGTTCTGCATCATTATTTTTTATTTATTTTTTTATCTTCAAGTTAGATTTTCCACCAACACTTTTAGCTTTTAGGTGAGAAACCAAGTGTTTTAAATTATAATTGTTAAAAGTAGAATAATCTAAAATCAACACATTGACTAGAAAAGTACAAAGATAAGTAAAACAATCAAATTATAAAAGAATAATACAAATTAACAGAACATCATATTGAACCAAAAATGTATTTGGATGTTTACATGCCTGGCAATGAGATCAGTAGCGGCAGATGGTGAAACACCTTCACCTATCCCAACCTAGATATGAAATGGAAGGTGAGTGTTTAATATAATAGTGTTGAAAAGTATATCAAATGCAACCAAGGTTTATGTTAAATAGCAATAAGTGCACATAAAGAAAGCCTGAATAGAGCCAACAGTAGTAAATAGAAGTAGAACATTTTGTGGAAAGATAAATGCGATAAAACCATGACATTCTGTGAGATCAATCAGGGATTCATACGCATAAATTGAAAGTTACAATTTCACCGGACCTTATAATGTAAGACGCAAAAGATAGATGTAAAAAATTTACATGTCAAGACCATGTGAAATTTTAACATGACAGGATATATTGACTACATAAGCAGATATTAGATCTGCAAAGTAAGAAAAATGAATACATTAAAGATGAGAAGTTAAAGTGGAACTACTGACCAAAATCCTTGTCAATATTAAGCCAGGCATATATCCAGCAAGAAAAGGAACAAGAGCTGTAGCCACTGACCATACCAGTACTCCAACCACAAGAACTTTCCTGAAAAAGAATGAGAAAATCGTCAACAAAAAACGGACGTTTCGACAATGTTCTATTAATAATATAGTAGGTTAAACTTAAATGCCATCTTTTAAATATCTCAGTTTAATCTTGCATCTCTCCTTGGTGTTAAATAGGCTTGGATCTCATCCCAAAAGTCAGCTCAAGGATGAGGGTACTCAAGCATATTTATACACTCAACAGCCCGGGAACCAGGGCAATGTGGGACAAATAACAAACTACAAACAACTTCAAAACCAACTTCAACACCCACCCTCACTCCTAGCATGGGCCTGGGTCCAAATCCCACATTGCAATCCTTAACCCGGCTCTGATACCATGTTAAATAGGCTTGGATCTCATCCCAAAAGCTAGCTCAAAGGATGAGGGTACTCAAGCATATTTGTACACTCAACAGCCCGGGAACCTGGACAATATGGGACAAATAACAAACTACAAACAACTTCAAAACCAACTTCAACACTTGGAACATAATCAAAATTTCATCAGTTAGCTAAATGTGACAAAAAGTGCATTGATCAAAGGTATAATTAAAGAACAACGATGACAGGTTTTAAAAAATAAAAGGTACTCAACAATAAAGGCTTGACGTTACTTGAAAACATGTCATGAAGAGTATGTCTAGTATACAGGAATGGCAATTCTAGTTTGGCCTCCATTTCATGGAAATCAGGATTGATATTCAGAAAGAGACATGTCCATCCTAAGTCAAATAAACACATTACAAAAGAGATTGCATGGTGAGATATTTGTTGCTAAGCATTTCAAATATTTAGTTCTTTCAAAAGTTGGTCCAAACATTGACTCATGGACGATACCCAAAATCACAAATCATTTACCGCTATTTACTCCCCAAAGAATAAACAGAAATTGATGCAATGATGCTAGTCGGAATTTATAACTTTTCTTACTTTTACTTACCAAAATGATATCGAATTTTATAAAACCTTGGTGCAGGATGGAGAAAAGTATATTTTTGGTGCAAATTTTAACTTGAACTGTAGGAAGGAAGAAATGTGGAACTTCTCTACATTCCTGAGTAGAAAATTCGTAACAAGTTAACTTACTAAATTAGCCCCTCCTCGATCCTAACATGATTCTTTTACTAATCCTCTCTAAAGAAAAACATATATCCTGAATCATTTATTGACGACAGACACAAAAGTTTTCGTTCAGGAGAAAAATTCAATAATCTTCCCACCTTTTTACAATTAACATGTATGCATCATATTCATTATAAAAATGAGACTTATGGATATGAAAATAATCAGAGAGGTGCATCAAAATAGAAAAGACTTATCTTGCACAGTGAATATATACCAAAATTCAGTTTCAATAGCTCTATTCCTTCTAGAATGTAAATAAAACGTAGAACAGAAATAAATGCAATATTCTTTTACCAATTCTATTTAAGCTTTGTTTTCTTAAATTCCATTCAACAATAATTTTCCAAGTAGTTTCCATTTTAATTTTGGTAAAGAGAACAAACAATACTTCAATAAGCTACATTCAAAGCCCTCAAGGGTTTGTTCGAATTGGTTTATTTGAGCTTATCTACTGACATAAGCACTTGTGAAACTGTTATGGAAAGCTTATGGAAACTACTTATGACATTTCCATAAGTTGTTTTCAGCTTATTTGCATAAGTTCGCCAAGATAGATTTTGAAAATAGTTTGACTTCATTTTATCTTTTGTTATAGAAATAGCTTATACATAAGCACTTATATGACAAGTCCTTACGCTATACGCACTAAAGTAAGCTGATTACCCAAACAAAAAATCAAGTCCAAACACCATCGCCTTTACTTTTTTGGGGATAAACCATGGTTTGTGCAGACTATGGAAACTAATCCCTCGAGGTAAATAAGATCCATTTAAGGATAGACCTCTCCCAACATAAGTTTTTCCATAAACATCAGTAAGAGATCGAACTCTGGACCAAATGGTTGAGGGACTCAACTATCTACCAGTTGTGTCACACCATGTTCGCAGTTATATTTTACTTTATTTACATGACAACTACATAGAAGAGTTGGCGGGATGGGTAGCTCACATGGTTGAGTAAAGGGATTAAAGGAGTTAAAAGGCTCAGGGTTCAAATTCTGACGAGGGAGAAAATAAATACTATCATAACAATTAACATACTAACATTTGTACAAGAAACATGTATTGCTTGTGGTAACTAACCTGCCACCAAAAATCTTGGCTAGCCAACCACCAGGCAATTGACTCAATGCATAACCCCAAAAGAATGAAGACTGAACCAACCCTGCTGTTGATGAGTTCCATCCAAATTGATGTGACATTGGAATTATTGCAATACTCAAATTCACCTGCACCCAAATAAACATAAGAGAATTCTAACACTGACCTTCAAACTCATTTTTAATAAAGAATCAATTTTGAATTATGGGTTTGTAAGAATAATGAAAAAGAAGAATAAAGTAACTAAGAAAGAACCTTGTCCATGTTACAGATAACAAAGGCAAGTGAAGTAGTTCCAATGAGTTTGTATCTAAGGGGAAGATTCTTCCATGATGGCCAATCCCCAGACAAGTGCTGTTCATGTTCAACATCATCGTCGAGGTCGGAGAGAGCATTGATTTTGGTTTTGGACAGTTTATTATGTGTTTCTTTGATATCTTGTTGAGTATTACTACATGATACTACTGTTCTTTGTTTGGTTCTGTGGATGAGTTTGGAAGGTGTGAAGTGGAAGTGAAAACGTTGAAAAGTGGTTTTGATAAAAGGGTTGTGTGAATTTGTTCTTTGATTCTGAGTAAAGAAACATGATGATTTACTATTATGTGGTTTGAGAGTGATTATGGTCATTTTGATGATGATTTTTGAGGAAGAATTTATTAAGGTTGTTTTTTTGAAGTGTGGTTATTGCCATAACATAACATAGCATAGCATGAAATAACATTCACAGAAGACAAGGCAAAAGGCATGATGGTATTGCTGTTTCTATTGTCTTGAGAGGTAGCCAGCCACGGAGGAGTTTCATGCTTGTGGCTCACATCAAATGCCAAATTTTCAACAACACAATTCATTTTTTGTTCCATAAATAAAAAAATGGGTGCAATACAGATATACCAATACGATAAAAATTAAGGGTTAAACTTAAATAAGTAAATGCCTCCCTAAATATACTAACATTTGATTTTAGTGCCTCGAAAATATTTTTTAGGTTTTTAGTCCCTTCAAAATTTTGCATCTAAGAAATTAGTCCCTACTTTTTATTCAACTCGTGTCTAACATTCATATTTTTTTTAATGAAATTTTCTAAAAATGAGTAGAATATTATGAAAATATGTCCCAAAAAACATGAATTAAATATGAATGTTTATGTTGTGGTGCTAAAAAATTCATATTACACTACCAAAAAACATATATATCACTACCAAAAAAAATCATATTAAATTCATGTTTTGATAAAAAAAAATTCTATTTTTTTGGAAAATATTGTCATAATTTTCTACCTATTTCTAATAAATTTCATTAAAAAATATGAAGGTTAGACATCAGTTGACTACGAGATGATGCAAAGCTTCCCTTGAAATATTTCGGATCAACCTAGACCACAACACCTTTCCTTTGAACCTATGTTCAAGGATTATAATGCTCGTCTGAACAAGTCCAAGTTTGACAAATGACATGTAGCAGGGTGATTTTTTCAAGAGTATTACTTTTCCCACCCGGTTGCATTTTCACGCGCGCTGCATTTTTGACCAAAATACCCTCCGTTCGGATTATACAATCCGGACAGCGTTAAGATTATATAATGATCAGAAAATCACCCTGCTACATGTCATTTGTGAAACTTGGACTTGTTCAGACGAGCATTATCATCCTTGAACATAGGTTCAAAGGAAAGGTGTTGTGGTCTAGGTTGATCCGAAAAAGAACAAATGTTGCTTTAAAATAATGAATTGCCGAATTTAAATAAATAACAAATGTTGCTTTCAAGGAGTGACTTGTATAATTTGAGCTAAAAAATAATATTATTATCTTTAGCTGAAATTGCTTGTGAAGATGACCTTGCAATTTTTTTCCCTATATTAAGTTATGGGCGTTTATATTAAGGAATTCAGGAATACACACAAACCAATGACACGTTGAAAGCAAGTCTGACATAAATAAATAGAGGAACAAAAATGGTAAAAGTTATCAATATCATTAACAAAACATAAAACTTTTCATCTTATTGGCAAATTAATAGAGAGAAAAACATGGCCAGCAATTTGCTTGTTTCAGAAGAGAAATTACTTCCAAGGAGTGTCCAAGAAATGTCTATGGATGGTGATGAACCACCATCACAATATTTAGTTAATGGAAATGTCTTTGGATCTAAAGAAGATTCTTCAACACTGATTCCAATACCTATCATTGATGTAAGTCTTCTTTCAACGGAAGATGAGCTAGAGAAGCTAAGATCTGCTCTGAGTTCAGCTGGATGCTTCCAGGTGAAAGATTTTTACAATAATTTACAGAAACTTTGTATGTGTGTATAAGTAGTTAAGTACCATAGATTGTTCAAAATTAGATTATATTTTTGCAGAGATGGATTTAGACTAGAGTGCTCATATTAAGAGTTATTAAGCTGCAAAAGCTGTGACGAATCGCTAAATCAGGCCCTAACATTAGTGACTAATAGTTTACAATATTTTTGCAAATCAATCACTAAATTGTTCTTAAACTTATTTGCACAATCAGTTTAGTGATCTGTCATCGGTTAGAAAAATGAGCCGCTATATATTTGCAAATCAATCACTAAATTGTTCTTAAACTTATAATTTTTTTATTTTTTTTTACAAAGCAACAATGGTTGAATTTTAGTGGATCATGGCCTCAAGTTCAATTTGCCTGCCACTTACGATACTCAATCGCGTATTTAAGCTTTGGTCTTGTAAATGTAACTAACTATATTTGACGTACTCCTTCTACCTACAGGCAGTTGGTCACGACATGTCAACTTCATATCTTGACAAAGTACGTGGAGTTGCAAAACAATTTTTTGCACTTCCTGTTGAGGAAAAACAGAAATATGCACGAGCTGTGAACGAATCTGAAGGGTATGGAAATGATAGAATAGTTTCAGATAAGCAAGTCCTTGACTGGTCTTATCGCCTTACTCTTCGAGTTTTTCCTAAAGAAAAACGAAGGCTTTCTCTTTGGCCAGAAAATCCTAGTGATTTCAGGTACTACTACCCTTTTCTTATGGTGAATTCAAATGTGTATAATCATCTCTTAAACATGATCCTATTGACAAAACCTCGTGTATCTCAGCTGCTCATTGAATGTCCTGAAAAGGAGAGGTGTTATTTTGACACTGAAAGTTAACTGCATATTTGAACTGCACTAATTAACATTCTAATGTGATATCAAAATTTTGTTTCGATGTAACTACTATTAAATTGAACCAATTTCTCTACTATTATGAGTATTTCTTAAGGGTCACATTTAAACAATGTACAATGTATTAATATAATATAGAGCAATTACTACTGAGCTTAATTTTTTTCAACATTATGCAGTGGTACATTAGAAGAGTTTTCTACCAAAGTGAAGTCAATGATGGATTATCTCTTGAGAAGCATGGCAAGGTCACTAAATTTGGAAGAAGGTAGTTTCTTGGACCAGTTTGGGAAGCAATCATTATTCCAAGCAAGGATCAACTTCTATCCACCTTGTTCTAGACCAGATTTGGTTCTTGGTGTCAAACCTCACACAGATAGATCGGGAATTACAGTTCTATTACAAGACAGAGAAGTTGAAGGTCTTCAAGTTTTGATAGATGACAAATGGATCAATGTCCCTACAATACCTAATGCTCTTGTTGTCAATCTTGGCGACCAAATGCAGGTAGGTAAATAAGGAGTAACTCTGACATGAGTTACTCAGCTTAATAACTCATTATAAACAATGAATTTTATATAGCAATTATCAAAGCATAATGAAAATACTAATCTGTAGTTGTCTATTGATGTAGATTATGAGTAATGGAATATTCAAGAGCCCAATGCATAGGGTTGTGACAAATACAGAAAAGTTGAGGATGTCTATAGCAATGTTTAATGAGCCAGAATCAGAGAACGAAATTGGACCTGTTGAAGGACTGATAAATGAGAAACGTCCAAGGCTGTATAAAAATGTCAAAAATTATGGTGATATTAACTATAGGTGCTATCAAGAGGGGAAAATTGCACTTGATACTGTCAAAATGACAGATAACTAGCTATGATCGTCATAAGTGAGACCATTTCACATTTAAATTCCCAATGGTTTGTTGTTAAATACTAATATTTGGACTCCTAGGTCAAATTATGAAAACAAATTTATGAATGGTTCAGTTGTCATGATGAAATCACCAGTGAAATATATATTTCAATTTCAATTAAGGTCATAGACTCATAGTCCACAAGGACCACCTCTAATTATTCTAAACATATTAAAATTTACAACTTAATACCACCCTAATTAGCAATAGATTGGTCTAATTCTAAAAATATAACAGTGCATAACAGTTTGGATAAACTGTTTTCTAGGAAAAGAAAAGGTTGGCAGGATGTTTTGATTTTTTTAAATAAATAAATAAATGATCAATCTTTATGCTTGTACTAATTTCTTAGCATTGCTTTTGATGTTTTTTTCGATCTAATGTAACAACACTTTTCTCTTTGTTTCTCTCTAGTACTCCTTGTGTGGGAAAAGTAAAGTTCATCGGACCCTTAATTTTCTCCATACAAATAAGGGTTCTAGCAACTTCAATGGCCAACCTGTTAAAACTTCAAACAAATTAAATTAAGTACTTTTTTCTCCCCGGAGCTGAAACTCTGTCGGTTATAACAGTCAAACACCCAACCTCACCAACTAACTTGAAATAATTCTCCACGGGTAACTTCATTTTCGCACCCCCCTTAAACTGAAACACCAACTCCGGAAACGGCACCATTTTCACTCCGGTGAAATCAAAACAGAGACTCAACTCTGATTGACCTTCAACCTTCTTCACTCTCGTGAAATTCGAAAGCTTCTTCTCAAACTGTTTTGCTACCAAATCGAGGATTTCACGTTCCATGAAAGTGAACGTTGATCCAGAATCAACTATAGTGCCACCATTAACGTCGGTTCCTATTTCCGGTATCTTAACATGTTTTCCTCCGATGACAACACTACGTAGGTTCACGTAGTAATAATGATGAAATGCATTTGGGTTTTTTCTAAACGAAGTGTAGCTTAATCCATTTGATTTTTTATCGCCGGTGGAAGAAACTTGCAAAACAAGTTTACTATTTTCCGGCAAGTCATCGAATTTGTGTGAAAGTAAGCAATAAGAGAATCTTTTGACACCCATTTGTGATGGAAGAGAATCTTCTCCGCGACCAAATCCGGCAATGCCGGATGGCATTTGGTCAGATACAACTGAACAACCTACAAGAAAATTTGCTACTAGGAAAATCAAGGTTATCTAGTAGTAATGTAGCAGAGGTTAAACCTAAACCGTATTGAACTATATAACCAGGGCAAGAGATGTTGTTACAGTTTTGTTTTTGTGGATTGCAATCTCCGCAAAGAGATTGAATGTCGGGTTCAAAAAATAAACCGCATTTGGGGTCTGTGCAAACTAGGACTTTTGAGGTTGATGAGTTTAAGAAGTTGCAATTGGAATAGAAGTAACGAGAGGAACATGGGAACCAAACAAGTCTGCTACCTGTGTCTAGAACAAATGATAAGGTTTGTGGTGGTGTTCCAAAATTGAGGTTTATTGAGTGACCACCGTAGCTTCTGGAGAAAATTTGTGTGTTGGTGGAGGAAGAGGATTTGGATTTGTTGTGATTTGATTTTGGGGTTTTGAGAGAATGGAAGAGATCTAAGGATGGAGATTTGGTGAATAGAGGGGAAAGAGGGAGGGTGATGGTGTTTGGGATTGGGTTGGAGGAAGAGAATGTAAGGAAGGATAAGCCATTGGAAATGGTATCTGTGGAGGGAGTGTCCTTTGAGAAGTGAAGATGGAATGTAATGAAATTAACTATGGGATTTCTGTTACGGCGGCTTGTTTATAAATGCATTATTAGTCTGGGTTTACCAATGGTTTATTGTTGAAATACACATTAATATTTGGATTCTTAGGTCAAATTATGAAAACAAATACATGAATGGTTCAGTTGTCATGATAGAATCACCAGTTATATATTTCAATTTCAATTTCAATTTCAATTAAGAGTGCCTATAGTGACCAACCATAGACTCGTAGTCCATAATTACCTTCTCTGATTACTCTAAACATATAAAAGTTTACAGCTTTTCCATGATAGATATATTGTGCAGCAATTGATAGGACCCTTACATTCTTTCATTACAAGGGTCCTTACGATTGTTGTATTGTGCAGCTGTTATAAAGGATCCAACTTCGTTTTGAAATTTTAATAGTCTTTTATATTCAAATTGTGTTTGAAAAGAACACTTCTTGTAAAATGAGGGGCAATTTTAACAAAAAAACGTTACCATGTTCGTATAACCTTTGCAAAATATCTTAGAATAAAAAGTGAACTCTAAAATTGTACAAAAAAAAAAGTGAACACTAAAATTAAAAACCAAATTAAAATTCTTAAAGTTAAGAAACAAAAGAAAATTACCTTTTTTAATTATCTTCCTTTATTATCCGTTCAATTGGTGTTGCAATGCAAAGGGGGCAGACAAACTTTAGACCCGGACAAGAAGGTGGGGGCCGTGGGTGGGCTATTTCATGTTATCGTTCACACAATATTTTTTTAAGAAAATTTGCTGTTTAAGCTTTTGCTCTCATTCATCTGAAAATTACTTTAATACATCCGATGATAATTAACTGTCATTTGATCTTGAACTAAGCTAAATGTTAAGGAGTGAACGGCGGTTAACCACTGTTGGAGGTATTGAAGGCAATTTCGAACTTATGAGAGAAAAATTTCAGAAACTTTAAAGAGCAATTTTTTTTTGAAATGAAATATCTTTTCTTGATTTATATTTTTTTAGGAGATCTTGTCTTGAGATAATATTATTATTGTTCACAACGTGTGAAGAATACAAGTCACTTTTGCTCTTAATTATGTAAAGTGATGTCACTATAGTCTTTGAATGAATTAAAATTATAAAAATATCCATGAATGTACTTTCTAGTAATAGTTTTATGGATGAAATTGGCCAAGAGAAAAAAACAACTAAGGATCAAAACACATTTGAAAGTTATAATAACAACGATTCAAACATTCAAAAATGTTTAGTTGATCACAAATATTTGGATATTTTATTTAAAAACACTTACACACTTGTTAAAAGCGAGAAAGAGAAAAGAATAAAATAATTTATACTTTTAAAATAATTAAAGGATATGTACTTTTTTGTGTGTCCAAATTGTTCATCAAAATACTTGTCACCATATAAAACATCCTCCAAATATTCAATGATTTATGATTGAAATGAGTACTATTTACTCAAAAATATCTTGAAAACCTTTTAAAAAAATCTCTTGACTTCTAAATAATGCCAACAATATTTAAAGTTATCATTAGAATAATGAAAACCATTCATCTCATAATTAACAAATCATTGACAGAAAGACATGGCCAACAATGTGCTTGTTTCGGAGGCAAAATTACTTCCTAAGAGTATCCAAGAAATGTCTATGGATGGTGATGAACCACCATCACAATATTTAGATAAAGAAAATAGCTTTGGATCTAAATATTCTTCATCACTGATTCTAATACCTATCGTTCTACAGAAAAGATTATTTTAAAATCATTCATATACAATGCTAAAGGTACTTACAAATAGTGTTTAAAATCTAGCTCAATTGATAATATCAATAATAATAAGTTGAACATCATCATCAGGATTCAAACCTCAAAGTTATATGTGTACTTTTTGAGATAGTATTGAAAAAAACTTTGCTTGCAAATAGGGATAAAAGTAGTACCATATAACTATACTTGACATATACTTACTCCTACAAATAGGCAATTGGTCATGGCATGTCAACTTCATATCTTGACAAAGTACGTGAAGTTACAAAAGAGTTTTTTGCACTTCCAATGGAGGAAAAGCAAAAGTATGCCCGAGCTGTGAATGAATATGAAGGATATGGAAATGACATAATAGTTTCAAAGAAGCAAGTTCCTGACTGGTCTGATCGCCTAGCTCTTCATGTTTTCCCAAAAGAAAAACGTAGGCTTTCTCTTTGGCCAAAAAATCCTAATGATTTCAGGTACAACCATTTTTTTATGGTGAATTCAATTTTTTATAATATCTTCTCAACATGATAAAAAATTATTGTTTGTAATTTATACGCATTAACACAATAAGAAGATAGGACAGACAGACACATAATGCTCGTCTAAACGTAAGTATATTATTACAAAGATATCTTATGCTAATGGTATCTTTTTACAATAATAAAAAAAAATTACAATATAATGATATAATATAGAGCATATTATTATTGAGCTTAATATTCTAAATATTATGCAGTGAGACATTAGAAGAGTTTTCTACTAAAGTGAAGTCAATAATAGATTAACTCTTGAGAAGCATGGCAAGGTCGCTGAACTTGGAAGAAGATAGTTTTTTGGACCTGTTTGGGAAGCAATCATTAGTGAAAGCAAGGATCAACTTCTATCCACCTTGTTCTAGACCTGATTTGGTTCTTGGTGTCAAACCTCATACGGATAGACCAGGGATCACGGTTCTATTGCAAGACAAAGAAGTCGAAGGTCTTCAAGTTCTAATAGATGACAAATGGATCAATGTCCCTTCAATTCCTGATGCTCTTGTTGTGAATCTTGGCGACCAACTCGAGGTAGGTAAATAAGGTTAATACTGTATTATGTACACTCGATTTTCCCTACATATGTGACATCTGGTTATTCACATGCAAAATTGTGGTTCATTCCATTGAGTATAAGGTTAATTATTATCACGTTGAAAAATTTTGAAATTTCGGTTAATCATGAATTAATCACAATTTCAAACGTGGAGTAAATTAATCATCTCCTCAATGAAATTAACAACATTATTAACTGTTATTAACCAGGTGTCACGTATGTAGAAAAATATAGATGTCTAAATATCATTTACTCATCAAACATAATGAAAATACTAAGTTATAGTTGTTATAGTTGGGTATTGTTGTAGATCATGAGTAATGGAATATTCAAGAGCCCCATGCACAGGGTTGTGACAAATACAAAAAAGCTGAGGATGTCTGTGGTAATTTTTAATGAGCCAGAACCAGAGAACGAAATTGGACCTGTTGAAGACCTAACAAACGAGACATATCCAAGGTTGTACAGAAACGTCAAAAATTATTGTGAAATGAACTACAAGACCTATCATCAAGAGGGGAAAATAGCACTTGATACTGTTAAAATTGCAGATAACTATTGATCAGAAGTGAGACAATATCATGTTTGGATTTCTAATGATTTGCTGTTAGATGATACTATTAATGCTCTTTCTGGTTATCAAGTCAAACTATGGAAACAGAGATATGAATGGTTCAGTTGTTGTGAGAGAATCACCAAATATATGATATTTATGTGTGTGTATTACACTTAGGAACAATGGCAGGAATTTTTTTATTTTTTTTTGAGCAAGGCAAAGTTAAGCCATTTCATTCAAAATCAATGGGTACAAAGTAGTTGGTACAATATTAAAAATATGGGGGCTAGAGTTAGATAAGGAAGCTCTAGAGATACTATGAGCAACCTTATATGCAACACTACAAAGTCGGTTCTATTAATTAAGAGACTTTTACATTGAGATATGATATCACCAAATTCATTTTGAGGAATGTTGGTGGTGGCAAGAGCATCAGATATAGCTTTGCGATCAGTTTCGACCCAAACAACGTGCATTCCTTTTGATATGGTCACTTTGATAGCTTCCAATAAGCCTATGGTTTCGGATTCTAGAATAGTGGTGGAGGAGTAATAATAATCTGATTTGCCAAGCATAAATAGTCCGGAAGAGTCTCTAAAGCGCATACCGTACCCCTTAATAGAGTCGTTGTTGAATGAAGCCGCGTCTACATTACGTTTTATAATGCCCACCGGTGGTTTGCTCCATTTGGGAGGGTGTTCCGCATTGTGTGCCGGTAACTTTGCTCTTTGCATACAACTCCATTCATTGAGGGTGTCCTTTGCTCGTGTGACGATGAAGGACGAGGTGTGATCTATGGCTTCCCAAAGTTTAGAGTTGCGGTTTTTCCACAAGCTCCATAAAACCATCGCTGTCAAGGATTGTTGATGCGGAGACAACCTGTTCAACAAATCAAAAAGCATAGTGGTAAAATTATCAGCCGTAGGGAGCAGTTCCAGGATAATGTTGTGGATGCCAATATGTTCCCAGCAATTTACTGCCTTTGAGCACACAAAGAAGACATGCATATGTGTTTCTGCCAATAGGTCACAACATACACAAGATTCTTCGCAAGGGATGCCTCGAGTGAGAAGGTTTACTCTAGTAGGCAAGCATTGGTGAGCCAATCGCCACATAAAAGAGCGAATCTGGGGTGGAATTTTGATGTTCCAAATAGAGTTCCAGCATACATTATTCTGAACAGGGGTAGTAGCAAGTAATAAATCTGAACATGTACGGTATGCAGATTTGACAGAATAAGCTCCGTCCACCGTTGCCTTCCAGACCCGGACATCAGTTCTTGTGCGAGCATACAACGGAATTGATAAGATAGCAGCAGCATCTGTGGCATTAAATAGCGAGTGCACAAGAGTATTATTCCAAGAATTCAGACCGGGATTCAACAATGCATTAACCGAAAGTTCTTCATAGTGAGGGGGTGGTGGTGGAGATGGTTTGAGTGAAGGGAAGTTGCGGATCCACGGCATACTCCACACGTTAATATTAGATCCATCACCAATCTTCCATCTATAGCCCAATGAAAGTAAGGATTGAGTACTCCATAGACTCCTCCAAGTATAGCTTGGATTATGACCAAGATTGACATTCAAGAAATCCCTTTGTGGGAAATATTTAGCTTTGAGAACCCGAGTGAGTAAGGAATTGTTGAATTTTGATTAATTTAACCCACAGTCGAATTATACTATGAATAATAAGTATCATATATATATATATATGAGTGTAATAAGTATCGTATGAGTGGATTAAATTATGCAGATTAAATTATACTTATGAATAATAAGTATAATTTTGATATTTTTTACTTGTTGAATTTGCCTTAAGTTTGGGTCAGGATCCTCTCAAAATCTGGAGAGGAAATGGACATCACCACTTCGGTCATCATACAAAAGACATGTGGTATTTAAAATATTCAACAGCTCAGATTTAATTTTTAAATAACGACTAAAATCAGGTTGGGGTGACGGACTTGAATCTGCTGCTATATAAAATCACTCAGTTTCACGTTGTAAGTAATCATCACCATTAATTTGAGATTGGACGGTCCATATTATATACTCCCTCCGTTTCTAAATATAAGCAAAATTGACTTTTTAGATTCATTCAACTTATGATGTATGTGATCCATAATATGAACCACATACATCATTAATTGAATGAAGTTAAAAAGTCAATTTTGCTTATATTTAAAAACAGAGGGAGTATATCAGTCCTACGCAGTTTAACGATTTTGGCCTTTGATCCAAATGCGACCATTGAGAGCAGTTAATTGCATTAAATCCAAGTCCCTAAATCTGAATAGCAACAGATACAGTGAATGGTGCAACATAGTACTGTTCATTTATGGTCATTAAAGTCTCCAGAATCTGATTATTACTATTTTTGTAAAGTTTGGTCATGCCTTATTATTTTGGTAGCATGCTCACACAATAAGCATATACTATTATTAACTAAAGAAACCAGTGCCTTAAAATGAAAACGATGTGTTTGTCATAGTCCATAACATACCTAAACCAATTTAATTGAAGTAACCAAATAACCCTCATGAATCATAGTCCATAATATACTCAACAAGGCCTAGGATGTAACATACAAAACATAAATATCAAACCAGTAGATACATCAAACCAGAAAACATAAACCAGTAAAGATATACATGACCAACCATCTTCACACATTGTCATTTATAATCAAACTTCATAGTTTTACTTTTAGCATAGGTCCGGCATGAATTCATAGTTTTAGTGCAATTTGGTGCAAGATCAATTTAGCACAGGACCAATTCAATACGACTTTTTTATCAAACATGGGTAGTTTTTCCATGTTATTATCAAATAGGTGTAATTTTCAAATAATTTACCAAATAAAGGTAAGTGGTCGCTGCCACCAACCAACATATGTCTTTTATTTTATTTTCCCTGATATTAAGCAAAGTCGTGGACGGCAGCCACGACTTTGCCCTTTTTAATTTATTTTCCAATCAGAAGGGAGTTTCGGCTGTACAACAGGGAGGCACGGCGGCAGGGCAGCCTTGGGGAAGTTGTGGCAAGGATGGAACGATGGGTTTATCTGTTTTCAAATGTTAAAAACAAATCTCAACCGCTTACTTAATAGTATACACCACATTTGAGCGACCAAACTAAAATGGAGAGACCCCATAAATTTAGTGTATGCTTGAATTGGTGGTAAACTAGATAGAATCATAGTGCGACATAGTGATTTCGCCAAGTTAATACAAACGTCTTGTCCATATAGATCAAGAATCACATGCGAAGTAGCCTTGATCCTTTCTCGATTTGTACGTGTCGTCCACGGGCAAGGGGCCATGCTAAATCTTCTCTATTAGCCTTGATCATGTCAAAGATCACTATGAAAACATGTACAAGCTGGAATCTTAGTAAAAAAAAATTATAAAAAAAATCAATATCTATTTAATTCATGCCTCCAGCAGTCAGATCTGAAATTTTCCTATATATAGCTGGACCAGAACCTGCATACCAACAACGAGGGCATTTTTCTTTTCCTTGATAAAAATAACTACCATGTGTTCTCAATTTCCCCCCAGAAGATAGTGACAACCCACATGACCCCGCATTTGGTGCTATCACCAAGTAGTAAGTAGAGGGACCACAGCTCATATAAACAATCTTAAAAAGTTCAAACAGAATATATTTAGACCAACTCCCTTCAACAATATAAAATTCTCAAAAACAATTTCTTTCAAAAAAAAACTATAACGGCAACTGGAGTTTAATTTAATCACATTCACACCAATAATGTTCTCTGGAGTCTGGACAAACATAAGCAATCAACTGTATTGATCAAGGTTATGAAAAAATCAAAAAAATGAAAAGAACTATAATTTGCAAGGGATTTTGAATCAAATGAACAATAATGATGGGAAGCCTGAATATGTTACTAATAGTTTATCTACAAATAAAACCAAGTGCAACTATTTGCCATTAAAAATAATGATTCGCCTAGTTATAAAAGAAATATGGGATTAAAACCTTGCAAAACCAATAACCAATTACGAAGACATTCCAAAAAGATACACAATAAACACAAGTAGAGATGGACACATAAAAAAAAAATAAGCGGAGTTGACATATCATATCCTGCACACTTGAGTTCTCAAAATAGATTAGTTTTGCCAAACTCCACATGATAGAAAATTATAAACATTGAGCATAGAATGATAAAACAATTAGCCATAATATACAACAATAGTAAATAGTAGCCAGACAACAAACGAGGTGAATATAATTCCTAAAGATATCAAACTTTTAACTAGAGCTCTAAATATTCATAAATCTGTGGCACTCCTTGAAAACCTCTCATCAGATTAACATTTCTCAAGTCAACGTTCACTGCCATAAGTAAGAATGGTACATAAAATATGAATGTGTGAGCTCAGCTAGGTAAAAATGGAAAGAAAGCAAAAATTATAGGAAAGTTACGTTGTCTAAGTAGGTGTGTACATTATTTCAAAAAAAAAGTAGGTGTGTACATGGTTAACCAAATCATATAAACTGTAATGAATTTATTTATGTGTGAATACTTGGGTGTCTAATGCTACCACACTGATAGCTTATTTATATTCATGTGATCAGACTATATTTTGTGTAACATAATGAATATTGGTGATTACAATATTAAAACTAAAAAACACTAATGAATACAAAGTTGACTAACTTGATTCTTAACAAAAACCAATCCACTTTATGGCTGTAGTTGGTAGTTTGATAAATCAATCCATTTTTCATAAAAACCAGTTTGAGATGTAAAGTGGTTCCAATCTGGTTCAGAATCGGTTAAACTGGTTTTGATTAAGAAAACCAGTTCACAAGGGGATTGGTTACAAAATCCAATTTTTGAATGAAAATAAGTTTTTACTCATCGCAGCCATCACAGTGGTATTAGTCGACACTGCCCGCCAGTCATCGTTTCCTCCGTGGCCGATATCTCTTTCTCTTACCCTGTAAACAAAATTATTTGCTAAAATAATCTGACAATTAAAGATGTGTATCCAAAATTATAGAATCCTTTTTGTTTTCCCATTTCAATCAAAACTTTTAGAAAATTAACAAACTAATAAGAACATACAAACAGAAATAGCAGGGCCTACTACAATTACAAATTACAAGTAAATCTTGGAAATCAATTTCATATAGCATCCACGGTATTTGAAAAAGAGGATACCACGCTACTGTCTTCTGATTTCTCAGGCAGCATAGATCTCTCTGGAAAATCACGGACATTTTCTTCATTTTGAAATACCTGTTTTCGATAGATACCATGTAAACGGTCAAAAAGCTGCTTCTTCAATGACTCAAAAGCCAGATCAAATCTTTGCAGTTGCTCCATGGCATTTAGATTATACAAGAACAAACCATAGTACAGATCAAAGCTATCCCCACCAGTATTCTCCACCAAACTTAATAAAGTTTCATAGCCCTTTGTGTCTATTGGTGTTGCCTCCAACTTCAATTTTTCTAAAAATCTTCCTGTGGTGTGTGTGATAAACTGTGATCCAGCGGCATGCCAATCATGTTCGGCACATGACATTTCAACCATTCGGCACCCTTCTTTGGAAAAAATGTCAAGAAACAGATCACACCGTGATATTCTTGATTCATCTCTTCCTACTCTGACTTTATCAAATAAAAAAGGAAGACCCTTCCACCCATTTTTTCCACTCTCTGGCCCAAACATAGGATGAGTACAGAGAACATCAAAATAAGGTGGCAAATGTTGAAGAAACAAGTTTCTAGGAAACTCTTTGACAGAAAGTACATCAACAAACAAAGTACTTCTCCTCAACCTCTGCATAGGCAATGATTTAAGAACTTTTTCTGTAGAAAGGATTGAAGTGCAAAGTAAAATCACTTCTGGATGTTGTTCACAAAGATCATCTGCATCGTTGAAATAGGAAACTCCCAGTTCCCGAGCCACATCAGAGTAGTCTGTTCTAGAGTATGCTAACACTTTATGCCCATGACGTACAATAGTTTTTGCAAGGAATTGACCGAAGTTGCCAAAACCAATGATTGCAATTTTGAGCTTTGTGCTGTCGTCCGACTGGCCAGAATCATTTGATCTGTAATAACCACGTAGTCTGGCATCAGCAGATCTGATAATTAGCATAAAATGCAACTACAAATTAGACCAGATTTAAAACAACAACATCGCAAGAAACAAAAACAAAAGCAGCAGTCATCTTAAATGCTCTCCACAAATGGTCATTATTACCTACTTGTTACTCATTTTAAATTGCAACAACCGTCTTTAAACAACAGAAAACAGAGCAACACAAAATTAAATTAATGTCAACATACATACAGTCCCACTCCACTCCCCAGCGGCGAAGCTAGCACTATTTTTACGAGGGGGCCAAATATAAAGAAGAAGAAAAAAATTAAACACTAATATACGAAACTTAATTAATTTTACTCATATTTGATGAAACTTCAACAAAGAAAATAAAAGTTAACAATAGTTACTTATAAAAGTTGAGCTTTAAGGAGTTTTTAGAAGTCAATTTTATCAATAATTGACACTAAACTAAATAGATTATCAATATTTTTATAGTATAATCTCTGTTTTAACCAACAAAATTATTTGGAGTGGCCAAATAATATCTTAATGGGGTAGCTACGTATATACCTAAGTTAAATATTTAAGATTTTTTTTTTCATTTGGGGTAGCCAATGCTACCCCATCAATGTGAAGCCCTTCGCCCCTGCCACTCCCCCTATCACGCCCACACAAGAATAACAAAACAGAATAATAATAGGATTTCAGCTTATTGTAAAGACTGATTAAGAGAACTTATGAAAACGGCCTATGATTTTAGCTTATTTCATAAACTTCAAGATAGCCTATATGAAAACAATTTAACTTCATTTTATATTTCGTTATAGAAATAACTTATACATGAGCACATATACTATAAGCTGGAAATTAAGTTATTTATGCAAACAGGGCAATAATGCACTAAAAAAAATTGAGATTATAGCAAGCTTTTAGAAAAATGAACACCTCTGATTTTTGGAGGATAACACAATTGCTGATCCATTTTGACCATGCTTTTTGACTACATGGTTGCTATCATCACCCAAATTTTGGACCTTTACAGCATCTTCAAACAACTGATTACTCACAACATCATGCAAATGAGCAATAAGCTGTTTCCTCAAATCCTCAAAAGCCAAATCCAACCTCTCCAACATCTCCAAAGAATTCTTATTGAACATAAAAAGTCCATAATAAAGATCAAAACTATCCCCATTAGTATTCTCCACCAAATTCAACAAAGATTCATACCCTTTAGTATTAATAGGTGTAGATTCCAACATCAACATACCCAAAACCCTACCAACAGTATGTGTAATAAATTGTGACCCAGCTGCATATCTATCATGATCAGCACAACTCATTTCCACCATTCTACACCCTTCTCTTCCAAACACATCAAGAAACTTCTCACACCTTGAAACCCTAGCTTCATCGTTCCCAATTCGAACTTTTTCGTAAACAAAGGGAAGACCTTTCCAGCCATTGCTTCCACTCTCAGGTCCAAACATAGGATGAGTACAAATTATATCGAAATAGTTCGGTAAAATTTCGAGAAAAAAGTTTTTGGGAAATTCCTTGACGGAAAGAACATCAACGAACAATGTACTCCGTTTGAGTCGTTGAAATGGAAGAGAAAGCAGAACTTGTTGTGTTGAGATTATTGAAGTACAGAGAAGAATAACTTCGGGGTGTTCTTCGCAGAGATCATCAGCGTTGGGGAAGAATTTCACACCGATGTTTGGAGCGACGGCGGAGTAATCGGAACGGGAATGAGCTAAGACGGTGTGGCCTTGACGGACGAAAGTGGTGGCGAGGAATTGACCGAAGTTACCGAAACCGATTATAGCGATTTTGAGCTTCTGAGAGTTGTGGAATTGAAGTGCGATTTTGGATTCGTAGTCGAATGATTGAGCTGCGTCGATTGCGCGAATGGTGAGGGGTTTTGTGGTGGTGGAACGGTTGAAAGAGGGGGAAATGGAAATGGAGATGGAGAATGGAAATGTAGGGTTCAGGCGAGTGGTGGTTGAATGCGACGGCGTTTTAAACGACGGTGAGTGGAAGGTTGAAACGCCGAGCATTTTGAGGGTTGGTGAATGGGAATGAATACGATGAACCGTAGAGGAAATTCGTCCGGTTCATGTGCTCATTCTTTAAATACGCTATTATAAATAGAGGAGTGTTAAGATACACGTTTGCTCTTTTCTGGCTAGACAACATCAATTTGACTTTTCCACGCTTTAGAAATAAATCTTAATCTTCGAGTTTAATTTAATTCAAGTGCGATTTAGATAGTGTTGTTAGGGACAAAAATAAAATACTTGTGATTAAAATACATTGTAATATAGCATATATGGTTGTATACCGTCAAAACTTAGCTAATATGCTCCACAATTAAGTGATAATGCAATCACTTTTAATGATAAGAAAAAATATATAAATTTTCAAGTTCATGAGACATTTTGCACATAAGTGCAAAACTTCGGGGGTAAATTGATTAACGTTGTGCAATTTCAGGGGGTAATTGAAGTTTTGTTAATTTCAGGGGATAATTGACGAAACTTACAATTTCATGGGCGTAATTGACTATTTTTAAAAAGTATCTAGTAGAATATTTTAAAAAGTAAATTAAATAAGGAAGAAAGACCTAATACTCCCTCCGTCCCAAATTGTATGTCATTTTAGAAAAAATATTTGCCCCAAATTATATTTCGCTTTACAATACCAATAAAATATTAATGTTATTTTTTCTTTTATATCCGTAACTATTTATTACTCTCTCTTCTTTCAATTCCTTCATTTATCTTTACCATATAATTTATTAAGAACAATTTTGTAAAACAACTCATAATATCTATTTTCCACACAATACTAATTACATTTCTTAATATGTCTGAAATGCCCAAAACATCGTACAATTTAGGACGGAAGGAGCAAATAATTACGGCACTTCTAGAAAAATATCTCTGAATGTCTTTAAAGTATTGATTGATATTTACTATTTAGTAAAGATACATCTCTATTTTTAAAAATGTTTAGACTTCATAAATTCATATCTACATGATATCTAATATTTATTATATTTTGACCACCAAAAAGAACCCCGAGGATAAAAATGAACGGAAATTGTTGTTACCAAATTAACAAAAATCAAGTGTGTGCATTTCTTTTTTATTTCTGGCGAGTTCTTATAAATCATTGGTAAGAACTTAGTTTATAATCATAAATTATAAAGTTTAAATTTCTTAACCGACAATTGTAAAATGAATATTAATATTACTTTAACGAATTAATAAAAAAAAATTATTTCCGTTGTCGTGAGCATAGTTTAGTTGACATGAACATACATTTATTGTATGCAGAGGTTGGGAATTCGAACCTCGAACACCCCATTTATTTACCTTGTGTAAATTCTAGCCACTACTAAAAAAAATCTTCATTTCCTATTTTATATCACAATTATAGCCCAGTGAAGCTTTCAATCATTTTACCCACAAAGAATATCACAGTTATAGCGATCTTCTTGTTTGTTTGTCATTTGTGTCAAAGAGTTAGTTGTGAACTTGTGATAATATTGCTAGAGAAACACGTAGATGATACCATAGTTTTAAAACTCGGTTCGGACCGACCGGTCGAACTGGTCGGACCGTGAACCGGTGGGTAGGCCGGTTCGAGCCAACATTTGGATCAGTCATGCAGTTGACTCGGCCGGAACCGGTCAAAACCGGTAAAAACCGGTGACTCGGCCGAGTTTTTGGTCTGACCGGTTCTCTATTTTATTTTATTTTTTTTGCTTTTAACTTTACAAAAACGACGTCGTTTTGGATTTTTCAATTAAAAAAAAAGAAAAAACTGGAATTAGAAATGTCAAAAAAGGGTAGAAAGACTCCAAAACCTCACTCCTCTGTTTTCATGTTTTTTTTAAATTATTATTGTTGCTAATGACAATAATAATTATATAAATTTAATCCGATTCAACCCGATTAAATTTATAATAATTAGCCTTTGAAATTATTATTGTTG
>Ga0228711_1001731_pt1 | contig 32657 bp, 15 predicted proteins | sample MedpolnodulmetaG_2_FD_177996 | JGI IMG/M metagenome (GOLD analysis project Ga0228711, IMG submission 177996) | Root nodule microbial communities from Medicago polymorpha collected in Santa Monica, California, United States - brown nodules | ecosystem: Host-associated > Plants > Roots > Nodule... | reverse complement strand
TTCTTGTAAATACTTTGGTTGGTTTGCCCTTTGCACACCTTGTGCGGGGTGAATCACGGTTGTTAATATATCTCATTTTGGTTTGTTCAAAAAAAAAAAGAAACAATTTTCGTTGATGAAAACTTATAAATGAAAATAAAAGTTTATTTATTTGCATAAGTTGTTTTGCATAAGCTTAAAATAAGACTAATTCAAACAGGCCATGTGTTAGTTAAAATAGACGTTTACGTTAAAATGTTCTATCAATATTGTCATTTCAGTCTCTCAATATACTTACTTATTATTATATTGGTATCTATAAATATTTATTTACTGTCGTATGAGTCTCTTTATGAAAGAGTTAATATCAACATTGGTGAACTATTTTAATGTCAATCACTGTTTTAATTAACAAAATGCACAATCAAAAACTATTTTAAAATTTCGACACATCAAATAACTATTATAACTACTCGTTGCCAAAATATTATTTCTCTTTATTAAAAACACAATCACTCTCACACAAGACGCGAGAGAGAAAACAGATGCATCTAACCAACCCAGCCTAAAATCAAAAAACGAATCCAAAATAAACTACACACCATCTAAAGAACCAAACAGACCACATAAGATTGCTACTCAACATAACCAAACACACCACAAAAGCAGAACATCACACAAACATTACCCCTTAATTGTTACGAAAACATACCTAAATAATTGATACCAAAAATTTAAAATAAACAATAAAAAATACAGTTGGTGAAAATTGTGGTTTTATTCGGTAAATGTAAATTTGTTAATTTATAGATGGCCTCCGGCTATCACTACAATATCTGTATATAACATCATCTCATGATTCAGTGCAGAAATGGAAGAAGTATTAACAGTCTTTTCTTCGGCTAAGCTACGTTCGCACATGTCAAGTGCATCGCTAGCATATTTGACTGCCAAGCTTATCATTTCTGGATCCTCACGCAATGCACCTTGTACCTCGCTAACCACCATATTGTAATCATCACCACATTCTTTGATGGGTTGAGAAGAAGGATATTTTTTCACAATTTCTTTGATTCGATGTTGGGATTTTATTGCTTTCTTTATTGCCACAATCTTTAAAAATGACCTGCAAAAGGTGAGATAATCTTTGATCAAAGTAATTTGAGGGTGGGCTTCTATAAGTTTGAGACAACGTTGTTCAAAGTCTTTCTGACGAGGTTCTTTACATACACTTTTGTACAACTTAGGGCTTGGTGTTGGTGAAATGGCATGAAAAGTAAAGATCATTGAAATAGTGAGCAAAAAGGATAAATAAGTTGAAGGTGCCATTTCTCTTTTGTTAATTATAATGAACTATAGAACTTACTTTATGGTTCTTAATTTATAGGCAAATTTTACCATGTCATCTCACAAATGACGGTTTTAAAACCGTTCTGATTAACAAAAGAACACTAAAGAGTAAAGACAGTTTTTTGCGTAAATCAAGTCAAGCAAATCCACTAGCCATTAATACTCTTCGTTTTTATTTTGTTGACCCGACTCAATTCACACTAGTATTGATATACTGTATTTTTCAAAAAAATTGCCATTTCATTCAATTCATTCAATTTTCGCAAATCACGAGATATTAATGGTTGTCATTTCCTATATATACATATACTCCGATTGATGAATATTTATTTCTTGTTGATGAATATTCATTTCTTGTTGATGAGATCTATAAACGTGATCTTCAATAATCCTCGTGAGAATAGTTTAGTTGGCAGAAGATTGGAATATCTAATAGATGAAGTTTAAATTTTGAATTCCCCACTTATTTATTTTTAAAAGGTGGAGTTTTAGTCACCAATCTCCTTGATAGAAAAAAAAAGTCATCTCCAATTTTAATTTTTAATTTTTTTGGTGTGTTGTCATCTTCAACTTTAAAACCATGACCGTTCCTATAAATCCGGAGGCTCGGCTCTGTAAGTGAAAAGAGGTCCGTAATAAAATAATTTTTTTTTTAAAAGAACGATGTTTTATTTAAATTTTTTAAAAGATAAATACAAGGTGCCGTATATATGCGGTACACCGACATAACTTCTTTTTGCGGAGGCAACTGTCACAAGAATAGTCAATAAAATTCTATATGCAACAATTGTATTAATTAGGAACGCGTGGTACTAGTATCATAAGAGAGAAAGAGAATAAGGAAAAATGTGTGGCATCAGAGTTCTTATAAGGAATTATTTTATTTTTTTTATTTTAGTGGGATAATACTTAGCAGTACTACTGAATTATAATTTTTTTTTTAAGTATATACCTTGGAGAGACTCAGCTCCATTGAGCGGTTTGCACCCCAAGGTCCAGTCCTGTTTAAAACTACATTATGATTTGGTTTTAAATATTTTCAAAATATGGTAATCCAAATATATAAAAATCTGATAAATAATTATATAACTTTTTATTTTGCTACTAAATTTATAATTTTGAATACAATGAATGGGATATAAATGGCTTAGTAAGAAAGAGAAAAAAAAAGGAGATAAATGGTTGAAGACCATCTACAATTTCCGTTTCAATGTAGTATATTGGCATATGATATTTAGATTGGTAACAATATTCGTGGATCATTATACTTTTTTTATTCCTTTCAAAATATTAGAATGACGATTCAATTTAGATTATGAAAAACATTGCGACCCAATTTAGATTACGAAAAAATAAAATTGAACAACTTAGTCCCAGACTCCCTGTATACACTTTGTTTGATTGATTAAGGAAATATATGTGAAAATATGGAAGAGTATAAATGTATAAGAAGAGACAAGGAATAAAAAAAATGAGATGATTATTTAGTAGTTTGGTATGAAAGAAAATGAAAGTAAAATATGAGAAGGAAAAAACACAATATTTGTAAAAAAAAAAAGCATAAATATTCATAAGCAAAATCTATATACGATTTGGAGGGTTGACTACCTCAACTGGTTTGAACTAAGAGTTAAAGAAGTTAATGAATTAAAATATTAGGGTTCAAGTCCAGACTGAACATAAAATAAATATTGATTTAAAAAATAAAATAAGGATTTTATTACAATCAACAAAAAATTTAAAAATATAATCAATATAAATAAAATAGAGTAAATTGCAATCTCTTTCTCTAAGAGATTTTTAAATTGCAATTTCCTTCTCTAAAGATGAAACACTATAATAATAGTTTGAGAATATTTTGCCACCTTTATCTTTCTTGCACACCCTTTGTTTTGTCCATTTTACCCCATTCAGTTTTTATAATCCAAAGCTATATGACATTTTTTCGAATTATAAATTTTGAATTGTATTTGACCCAGTTATATGCAGATTCGATTCAATTTATTGATACAATTTTTTATTTATTAAAATGACATTATTTTAAATTGACAACAAAATTTATTAAATCAACATAATTTTATAATAGTTTTACATTAACATCTTCATCAGATGAAGATACAAACATACATCGAAGAAATCCTATAACATCATTTCTATAAATAACTATTGTGAGACTTAAAAACATACGAGAATGAGAACAGCCCCATATTTGAATTAATCAAGAATTTTGAAATACAAGATGATGATAGATGCATAGCAGGAAAAAGTTTGTCATTCCTCCAACATGGCTTCTAAAGAAGATGGGAATACAAGATGATGGAGCAGAATATGGTGGAAACTTATATGAACAATCAAAGATCCAAACTAATATGAAATACAAGATGACATAAGATACTCCCCTTTGATCAATCATACTAACCCAAAAACAACTAATAAGACGGTATATGTTGACCATCGTACTATCCCCACAAATACCACAAAATAGTCTTGGAGATAGTATGAATGACCAATAGTGAAACCATGACATAATATTATAATAACCACCCCTAAAAGAAAAATAGAATGAAAAGGAGAAAATGTGAGTTGGAATTGAAAATTGTGAAGAATAAATGACTATTTATAGACAAAAGACAATCATTGGTTGTACCGATAGTCAATGAAGTTTGAACACGTGTTCAACCGGTCAAGCTGGTTGAACAACACATGAAACATGCATGAAACATAATAACCTTGTTAACAAAGCCACCATCCACAATTTTGATGTTTTTGGATTTTATAATTTGAAATCATGCATTGATGGTTCATATGATATAATCGAAAATATGCATAGTGTGTCTATTAACTTGTGCTTTAAGAGGTTTGATACATGTCAGATTATATAATCTGAACGAGTCAAATACAAAAACATTTGTCAATCTACATTGCACCAAGAATTTATGTGGTCCACGGCGCACAAAACATTCTATAAATTAGTGTGTTTTGTTCATTTGAAAACCATACCACATACCCATGAACATTTGTCCAGTAGATATGAATACTAAGCTAGTTGCAGTTGACTACAAAAGAAGGAAACACGATATGTTTAGGGTCCACAATTGTCTCAACCATAGAGACAATAGAAAGGTGAACGATGTTAAGTATACCCTTTTGTCAATGTACTCCGATGGAAGCGTAAGGTTCACCCAGATGAAACTCCTGAACGACGGTGTGAGGGCTATGTTCTTTATATTTGGTCATTATAGTTTGAAGAGACCGATCGAGTTAGACACCTTTTTTATCATATCTTTTCATGTTATTAGGTAAAGTTTGATTCGACCCAATACCTACACGGAAATCAGGACTTACATGGGTATACCAAATGAAAAATTTAGTTTGACCGATCCATGATCTTTTTTGTGTTCAATTATATTTTCCGTTAGTGTTTTTTGTTCTTGAATTATCTTGTTGAAATTTTTATGTTTAATTCATGTTGTTGTTGTAGAATTTAATTTAATGGGAGATTTTTTTTTCTTTCTGTTTTGTGTGTTTTGAATACATTAAGATTATATAATCAGAAACGTGCCCCTTGCCAAAGCAAGGGTTTTACACAGTACGAGAACACTTCAAATTATATAATATGAACTAATTAACTGCTTGTTTTGGATTATATAATCTTAACCGTGTCAAGACTGGGGACAGTGGCGTGGTCAACATGGTTCAGTCAGTTACTGGTTTGTTTCATTCAAGTTGGTCATTTTTACACAAGTCATTGATTGTCGCTATAGTCGATGCTTAGTAACGTGGCTATAAATAATCATTCATCCTTTCAAGTTGATCCTTTTAACACCTCAAGAATACCAAAATACTCACAAACGATACTTAACTACTGTTTCAAATGCACTTTACTACCATTGAACCTTTCTTTCTCGTTGGGGACGGAACGATAATCAACAATTTATATCCAAGTGAGAAACACAAATAGCCCCAAAATGAGAAAGAAAGGTTTAACGGTTGTCGACGGAACGATAGTTAAGTGCCTGCTGGGGGGTATTTTGATATTTTAAGGGTATTAAAAGAGCAATTTTTGAAGTTAGAAGAAAGGTGTAAGAAGCGGGCCCATTATCCCAAATCCAATTCAATAAAGACAAAAATACACACAATTTAACAATTAAAACCCTAAATCCCTAAAAAAAATTGCAATTAAAACCATAAGAATAAAACTCAGTAACACAACAATTTGGAATCGAACTCATCTTGCCGGAAATCAAAAAGCTTGCCGGAAAAAGCTGACGGAGTTGGTCGTTGTCGTCGAAAGGCCGCTGAAAGTGTAAAAGTTCAGGTTTTCATCTTTCTTCGTTTCTTTTCGTAATATTATCTAATGCATCAGCTAGTTCAGGTTTTAATTGCATTTCTTTTCGTTGAATCTCTGTGTTATGTTGATGTATAGATGTATTATGAAATCATGTTCAACTAATAAAATGTGATGAATTATTAAATGCTGTTGTCGATTTTAAACTATGTCATTTTAATAATTTGAGTTGAATCTGAACAAAATGGAGTAAACACCAGTTCATATTTTATAATCCGAAATATTTCAAACACGCTTCGGATTATTAAATCCGAACGGGGTAAAATGAGAAATTCGGAGGGCGTGTGAGAAGTTAGTAGGGTTGGAAAAGAAAGTCTCTTGCTTTGTCCGGCTGGTATGATTCTAAGGCCAAGCCCAATCCACTTCCACTTTTGAAACCCTAAGTTCCAAACAAACAAAAATCAAACCTTGTAGTTGTAGCAATAAAACACAAAAGCTCCATCAAGACTACAAATTGAAATTGCAATCAGGCCAGGAAACTTAAACAGAGTTGGTCACCATAAACAGCTAGAAAGTGCAGGTCTTCCTTCCTCTTAATGATTTTCCTCCCCCCTTTGTATGAATAAATCGCTATTGTTTTTCTATTTTGTACAAAGTGGCGTCAAATAGCTGCTATAGTGTTGTATCTTAGAGAACTTGAACTAATTACTATTGTTTTTCGATACATTAGTATTTACTGTCGTCAAATAGCTGCTATAGAGCTGTATTGTAGTGGAAATTGAACAAACCATGGCTGGAAATTCATTTGACATACCATTTAGAACTGCAGGTATCCATGAAACAAGATAGGCTTATTTTTGAACTTATGCAAATAAATAAACTTTTATGTATTATTCATAAGCTTGTCAAGGTAGTTTATGAAAAAAAAAGAGCTTATGAAATTACAATTTTCATTAGTGAGAACTTATGAATTAACATAAAAGCTTATTTATTTGCATAAGCTATTTTTCATAAGCTCAAAAATAAACCAATCCAAACGGGCTCCAAATCTAGCTGTCTATATCGCTAAGAATTGTAAACAGAGAAAATCTGTTCTTAAGATGCATTCATTAAAAATAAACTAGAATACATCATATCTATATTTTAAGGTTTTCCTCTTCGGGTCATTCATGCCCTCACTTTTGTAAATCTGATTGGTCAATTATTCTATCTAATGAATCACTTAGGCCTTAAGTGTATTTGATTCACATCATTTAGTATTTGGCTTTTTTATTCATTGCATTTTGTGAATGATTTTATTTTATGTAGTTTTATGAATTATCATTCAGCTTGAGCTTTGATTTTTTTGGCTTAATGTATTTGGTTTTGGAATTTCACTGTGCATTTCATTTTGTTTCAGAATGTTAAAGAAAAAGCCAGTGGTTGGCCTCTCATGGCAACCACAGTTGCCTATTCCATCTCTGTCAAAGGCAACAGGTGATCCATCTCATACCACATCTCAAACAAACACACCAAGTAGCACTATTTGGAAACCCAACTCAGAATTGGTTAATGGGCTATTTGTTCCTCCAAATGATCCGAGAAAATTAAACAAGTTACTGAGACAGCAAGTTAAGGATACTGCTGGGAAACAATGGTATGCAATAGATTATGATCTTAAGCATGTTACTGTTTCTTAATGCAACTAAGGTTGAAATTTTTTGATTGATTGTCTATATCATTTTTATGCTACTTAACCGGGGAATTTAGTAATAGGTTTTGTTTTTAATCAAATATATTTCGTTTAGTATATGGTGGAGCATTACGACGTTGTTTGATCCATGTAGCCAACCCTGGTTGTTGTTGTTGTTGTTGTTGTGTATTTCCTTTGATTTCTCTCTCTGTTTTTATAAGTTAGAAGTCATTAATGGGAGTTATCTAATTATATTTAAATCTTTACCAGGTTTGACATGCCTGCTCCAACCATCACCCCTGAGTTGCAGAGAGATCTGAAGTTACTACAGGTGCTTGAGTTTGGACATTATCTTTTATTATTCTCCCTCCCCTTCAATGTGAATCTGAAATATATTCATTTTCAATATGACGATGTGATATTTGCTTAGATTAAGCTGATAAGCATCATATTATACGCGTGCGCTAGCATCCTAGATGATAAGAAATAATGAAAAACAAGTGTAGGATACTACTTTTCTGCAAAGATGTGGTGTTTATCATTTCAGTTCGATGTAGGAGAGTAGTTATTTTTAAGGTTTACTTATTAATCTCTCACATCAATTCTAGTCCATTTCACAAGCTAGATAGGTTAGTGTTGCCTTACAACTATCCTTCTCACAGTATTGGTCTCATGCTTCTGGCTGGAGATATTAAGTTTTCAATGATCCGTGGATTTGGCTACTTCACTCGAGTTTTTGCCCCGACCAATAATTGTTAGCCCTGATCTATAAATTGAATTTATATGTTGGTTAGAATATTGATGTCAGACTTTCTTGACATTGTGAAATAAACTGCAATGCTGATTGATGTGTACATTGAAAGTGTAATGATAAATGTTAAGACCATAGTTCATTGGTTCATTTCTATAACATTTTAAAATAATTATAGACATATTTTTACTGTATTTGCTAACATTGATTTCAATGTATGCATCAATTTATGTCAAGCTAACTAGCTTTATTGTGTACACAATTTCTCTCATGGCTTCATTTGCGGGTAATATGATCCTTACACCTTGATATGTATATATTGGTTGATGCTCACAGTTGAGGGATGCTATTGATCCAAAGCGGCACTACAAGAAGAGTGGTTCAAAATCAAAGGCTCTTCCAAAGTACTTTCAGGCAAGTTCAGAGTTGTTGAGCGTCCCATCAAATTTTTATTTCTGTTCAACATCTTTTAACCTTTTTGTTGTGATTTGAATATGATCAGGTGGGAACAATGGTAGGTTCTCCACTGGACTACTACTCAGGCAGACTAACAAATCGTGAGAGGAAGGAATCAATTGCAGATGAGTTGCTTTCCGATCAAAACTTTTCAGCTTACAGGTAAGATAGACATTGGAGAACATATTTGCCTGGTTATGTTTGAAAGAGCATGCAATGCATCCATTTTGTATGCGCTTGTTCTAGCTAGCCTTCATTTGAGTGAATTAATATTTGGAAATTCCCATTAGAGTTTGGTATTATTGTTTTATTTTTGCTGCAGTTCTTCTGCTAAACAAGTGTATGATATGAAAATATGCTCATAATGATTTGGCGGTAGCTAGAGTTCTGTTGGTGCAATTGCAACTGATATGTAATTAAAAATTATGTAATCACTTTGATATCTCATGTTTCATTGCTTGCTCAACAACTTCAATGTTGGCTAAAGTAGTTTCCAAGATCAAATATTAATGCATCAACAGGAAATAATATTGGTAAACAGAAAGGTTTAAGGTTCAACTTTATGTGCATTGTGCATATTAGAAAGGTTTAAGGTTCAACTTATATGAATTAAACAAGAATCTCTTTATTTATATTAGAAATTTGTTCCTGGTTGCTCTCATGCTTTTTAGGCACTTACTTTACCTCCTATTAACATATTTTATAGGAAGCGGAAGGTTCGAGAAATTGAAGAGCACAGGCGACCAGCTGGGAATGAAAAGTGGAAGATCCAAGGTAAGAGTACTCGTAAGCGCGCAAAAGAAAGGAGGAAGTACTGAGTTTCACACACCTTTTGGAGCTAATCCATGGCAATTTGAGTTCATTACATTCAATCTTGTTCACATGCCAAGAAGTTAATGCTATGAAACAGGTTACAATTACCGAGTTCATGTAAAATAACTAAAGAATGTTGTTATATTTTGTAGGTTTATTTAAAGTATGGTCAATGTTTTGAGTCTTATTTTTTGTATTATGGAAATTCATTTTTGTGTTTTCTTTCAACTTTGCTATTTTGTATGTTAAGAATTATTACCAGTTATTAGTTATTATCGCTGTTAAACGACTTTTTTAAAATGAAGTAAAAAAAAAAAAAGTAGCTGAGCAAACAAGCTGTCTTAATCATAATGATAAGATCTAAAGTTGGGTAAACTGTGTTGGCCTGTTTATGCAACCCTTAAGATATCCATTTGTCAATTGTCATCATTCATCAAACTTTCTCCTTGAGCAGAATATAACCTTTCAGTAGCAACTATTGGTTCTTCATAATTCCACTACAACATGTGTGTCTGCAGTGAGAATGGTAATTTTAACTTCATGTTCTCTTCTACTGGGAACCTTTACTATCCTTTATTTTCAAATAGCATCATTTCACTATTTCAGTGCTTAATCACCCAAGGCCATGCTCCTTCATTACTGCATCTTATCATTGCCTCAGAAGAAAAACATTGAATGCTCATTACAGCAGCCTTATATGTCACACCGTGCATTGCATATTAGACTATAACATTATGTTTCCAAAACCCTTTAAATCATTCTGAAATCACCCCTAATATGTTTTGTTAAATTTTATATGGTACTTTGTATATGCATACAATTGGGAATATCAGTCAAAATCCATTCAATCTCTATGGATTCATCTTTTTATAAAATAAACAAATTATTAGCTCCCTTATGGATGCTCCAATTAGTATTCAGTGATGAGTTTGTCTCAAACTACTTAGAATGACATCATTCCAAAACTACTTTTGATATTATCGTCGTCTCAATCTCAAACTACTTTTCTAACTTTGCATAAATACATGTTTCGAAATCATTCTCCCCTCAATACTTTTGAAAATCAGCGTTTCATATCTGGCCTCTCCCATTTCTTCCCATGGAATTGAAGGCAAAAATGATCGAAGATTTCATATGATCTCTTCAACCCCCTTCCCTTAAATTATGTTTGGCCTTCTTCTCTATATGGTCATAACCTACACTTATTGCCTATAAGAAATAGCTTAATGTGTTTTTAATGACATTTTTTTTTATCTTTGTAAATAATATTTTCTGTTTAGTCGCTTAATCTTTTTGTTTTAATATGGTCACCGATCTAATTTTTATTTATTTTTAATTTAAATTTTGTAATGTACTTTTGTTTTCGTTTTAATCCATTTAATATACTTGTGTCAAAAAAGTCCATTTAATATACTCCCTCTATCTTTTTTACAAACACCTTTCACACTTTTCACATTACTTAAAAAAATTGTGTAGATATATCCAATATTGATTTTTCATCTTCCAAAAAAATTAGTACCATTAATTTTCTTTTGTGTATAGATGTTTCCAATAATGATGAATATATCTATTTAAAAGAATGCTTATATTTAAAGACAATTGTTTTAAAGGATGCCTATAATTAGACGCAAAAGAGAATACGTTTTTTTAGCATTTGAGTCTCTCTATCATAAGAGTTGAACATGAATGTAAGTTCATAGGAAGGACTAAAACGAAAGCAATTAAGCAAAAATATTAACAAGTCTAAAAAAATGACAATTGTGAAACACAAAAAAAATTATATTGGATTGGTTTGAAACCAAAAATAAAAGTTCAAACACAACTATATAGGACCAGAAAACATATTAAAGTCGTGATTTTATCTAACTTAGGAAAATAAATAAAGAGATAACGTGTCAAACAGTCTTTTTATTTTATTGACAAAAAAGGTAGTGTATCAATAATATTATGAAGACAAATGCTAGTTAATGGCCAAAGAATACAGTTAAAGAAATAAAAATAGAATCAATTGGATTGAGTCTAGAAAAATAGCTAAATTTTTATAATACGAGGAATCAATGTTTAAATCTCAATTAAAAAAATATTTACATCTAATGTCTAATAGATCTTGAATATGATTATTTTCATATATGAAACTTATGAAAATGTAGAATATATATAGTAAAACAAATTTATTGGTATAATGAGCGGGGATCTATTGACTCTAGAGCTATGAAGCCCCAATACTTTAAAATAGATGATGTATCGTATTCCCTGCGTATTCTGCACCGATACCTGTCCGATACTTCCCGATACGTATCAGGAAGTATCCGAAGATTAAATCTTATTTTTAAAAAAAATAATTATTCGATACTTCTCGATACGTATTAGGAGACGTATCAGGAGAGTATCCGTTAGTTATCCTGCACTTATACATGCCCCGATATTTCCCAATTAATGTTAACTAAAATAACTTAACTCTTGAGTATTGATGTGTTCTTTTTTGGATATAGTGCTTCTTTTTTGGATCGATAAAGTATAGCACTAACGGATATAGTATAACACTGATGATGCTCTTTTTGGGATATATTGTGTATGTAATTGACTAATCATCACTCTCGTTGATGTGTTACGAGCCTATGACTGATTTCTTTTGTTTGTTAATATATTTGCATATTAAATAAAATGGTTATAATTATATTGTACATTTAATTATATATATTTTTTTATTAACGTATCTCAGCCGTATCGTATCTTGATTTTTGAAATTTTTCCGTATCAATGCAGTATCGTATCCGTATCGTATCTCGTATCCAGCTAGAGGTAGGTAACTCTTTCGTAACTCTTTATAGACATTATATTTCTCATCAAATTGTTAAAGTTTCATAAAATTTAAAAATATATATGACACTTTATCAAGTAGGTTCAATTCATAGTATAATATTTTATAATATTGTTTTAAATTGCATGTAACATACTGTATAATTTTTCTGTATACATGTTCGTTAACTGAATATAAAAATTTTGGTCGGTTGGATTCATGAAATTTAATATCTACAAAGGGTTTGTGAATCAGAGTAACTCTAACAGAAGTTACTTTAGCAGGTGTCGATACTTTTCAAGAGATTATGGCTCTTCTTAAGCTCATGCTTGGAATATTACAATTTATGAGTGTTAATTTACTAGCAAACAAGTGTCACCTCTTCTTCCTTCGAAGGAGCCATAGTGGATAGCTCGGTTTTTATTTTTGTTACTTGGTTTATATATTCTTGATGATATTATAGAGATGTATGCTTATCTGTTTTGGTTTGTTAAGATACTAATACTATCCATTGGTATTAAAAATAAGGAAATCCTAACCAATGTCCTTGAAACACTCGTTCAAAAGATTAACATCGAAATTTTGCATTAGAAATTGATGAAAAGTAAAATGTTCAACTTTATTTTATTTTTTTGAGAAATGAATGTTCAACTTTGTGAAAGTCAAAAGATTGTTATTTTTAATTAAAAATATTTATATTTTTGACATCCTTAACTAGTGCCTCCGGGTACTAGTTAGCATAACCCTTAAAAATATTATGTGATTTATAATTAAAGAAAATTCTTAACTCTTTATTTTCTTATTTGAATAAATTTAATGAAAGACCTCAACAACATCTATTATAAAAACCATATTTTTGTATGTAATTAATCAGGTGTCACATGTGTACAGAAAAACGGGTGTCCGTGAAACATGAAATGATATTGTAGAAACATTTTGTAATAATATTTGAACGATTTTCTCTCTCATACACACGTATTGTAAGAAGTTTATCATAAAAATGGTTTTGTAACTCAATATTTTAATATGTATTATAAGACTAGTTTTGTTTTCTTCATATTCTTGAGTTAGGGATGGCAATTAGACCCAAATCCAATGGGCACCCGCAAAAAATACACTCAATCGGCAGGTAAATACCCGCATATTTGGGTATGGGCTCGGGCTTAGGTAATTACCTGCAAATTTGAACGGGTATGGGCGCGGGTACGGGCACTCTAGTGCCCAGCCCACCCCATGCCCGCACATTATAAACACTATAATTATAATTTTATGTAATACTAAAATTAGTTAATTAATCCTTAGTATTTGACATTTATTGTAACGTGCACTTGTTTTTTATATTTTAGATCCTTTTTATTTGGTTAAATACTACGATGTGCAATAAATTATAAGTTGATTTAAGAGATTTTAGATCATATTTTAAATAAGTTGTGATATTTTGTCTTTTTGTTGTTAAAGTGCGGGTAATGGGCGCGGGCACGGACTCTTAGATGCCCATAGGGTACGGGTACAGGGACGGGCACCAAACATGTTACCCACGAGGGTTTGGGCTTGGGTATGGGGATTTTTTATGAACGCGGGTATGGGGATGGGCACTATAGTACCCTGCCCAAAAGGTACCCATTGCCATCCCTTAGCTTGTATTCTTGTACAGGGAATACTTCTTAATGCTCAGAGCTTGTTATAATTCTTTGGCCTGTTTCATGAACATTTTCCTTTTTGTGAAATAAAAGAACTTTTGCGCATCAAGATAATTGTAATATGTTATAAGTAACATTTACTCAAAGATAACAACTGATATGACATCATTTGAAACATATATCTTACTCAGTAATACTTAAAAAATATATGATTATGAGCTCGTTAACCTTGAGTCTGTTTGGTGCGCAGGATAAAGAGACATGGTATGATTAAAATATCATATCCTTAACTTAATCCGTTGTTTGGTGCACCAATATGAAATTATAAGTTTAAACTATTTCTAACCCTATTCCACTTTCCCTTTGTTATTTTAATCCTTAATTTTAGTGGGTTACCAACCCGACAGGATTACAAAACCTGGTACGCGTATTATTTTTGCCTCTTGAGTGAATTGTGTTATTTTAATAATATTTGCTATTAAAAAAACAACGCTATCCTGTCACTATCGTGTGTGCATTAAATGCATGTGTGAAATGATAATGGATAATTCATCAATACTTGACAATACATTCAAAATCCTTTTTCTCTTTGTTTCATTTATATAATTTTTTTTAATGTGTGAAATGAACAAAACACTCACTTATAATGAAAAGAGGAGTACATGTTTTTCTTTTATCTTATAAATTGCAATACTTGGGGTCTGGGGGTATAACCCATTGCATTCCCTATCTTATATCTTTTTAATGAAGTTGCTCAATATATACGATGAAGCTCACATAACAGATTAGTCTAGTGATTCTAGCTTAGCAAAATTAGTTAGTGAATAACTCAAAAATGATTGCTCAATATATACGATGAAGCTCACATAACAGATTAGTCTAGTGATTCTAGCTTAGCAAAATTAGTTAGTGAATAACTCAAAAATATATATTTGTAGAATTGTTTTATGACAACTTTTAAACATTTTTCTTTCTTATACTTAGATTATTCTCTCTCTCGCTCTCTCTATATATACATATATTGTTTTTACCAATACGAAGATAAAGAAAAGAAGGTTGTCCAAAATGTTGGGAAAAACCTAAAATAGAGACAATGAAGGAACACAATTACAATACAAGTACATAACATAAAAACTTCAAAAACAGTAAAAAAAAGCCTACAATTGTTGTCTAATGATAATCAGAGAATAATATTATATGCAAATTTTTACAACACATAGATTACTCTCAAACACTTACCGCTCCGAGTACATTCATACTTTTCAAAGCAAATACCTAACTACATCTCACATCATTCAATGACAAGAGTAGAAGAGAAAAGAAAAAGCTAGATACAAACTTAAAATGTTCCTGACTAACGCATCTTGTAATGAAGAATAGACCTTATATATAGGCATCACTCTGCTTGTCTTGCACTTTAAGAAATAGTCTTGTGGTCGACAATACTTGTCAAGCAAGAAAGTAAAGAATGAAAAAACCACTTTACTTATCTTACACTTCAAGAAACAACCTTACTTGTCTTATTCTACCTCTTCTTTCATAATTCTAAATAATGTTGAACTATTTCCACGTAAATATTTTTCAACCAACATTATTGGCGTGTAGTCCCTTTTGATTTTAGAATTTTACTATTTTATTTACAGTTTTGTCATACATTTCTCAATAAAATAAAAAAACAAAAAAAAAAGACATAAACTACTATATAATAATTAATGTACCCTACCAAAAATCAAATTCTCAATGCTAATTGATTGAAATTAAATAGAAGCCAAGAATACATGATATATAGAAGACCAACGTCAACCTCACAATCCTCCAAAATATCCATCCAAGGTATCAATCATCCCTCACCACTCTCTTTCAATATCTCATTTTCTTATTTCATTTTCCAATAGAAAATTCCTTATTTTTGCAAGTTGAGAACCAAACATCCAAATTCCAAACCACACATTATAAAAGTCCCACATGAAACAAGACACGTACGTTTGTCACATACCATACAAAAAAAAACCCTCGTAGTCTTGTCTTGTGGGGTGACGTGTGAACTAATTTCCCACTCATTTCATTCTTCTTATGCCTTTAATTTACTTCCCCATACATTGTCACACAAAACCACTACTCAAAAACGTTTGAGACTAAGAAATAATACACATAGCACACAGAAATTAAAATATCAACACTATATACTTTCTCCAATATGGTCCTGTTTTGCATGAAAGAGAACAACACAAACTCAAACACAAACACAAATACCACTACAATGACTCACCAATCATCTACTAAATCTCATGACCTAATTGATCTTGAATTGAAGAAACCTCATCAACTCAAAGATAACAATATTAAGGAGCAACAACAACAAGAAGAGGATGATACAAACATTGAAATTGCATATTTGAAGAAGGTGGTTTTGCCTATTGTTGAGGAAGAAGAAAGTGGAAGAGAGAGGTTGAAGAGGCATAGAGTTGAAATGGCTGGAAGAGTATGGATTCCAGATATGTGGGGACAAGAAGAGTACTTGAAGGATTGGATAGATTGCACAACATTTGATCCTCCTTTAATTTCTGCTAGCAAGATTGTGACTGCTAGAACTGCTTTGGTTCAAGAAGCTACTAGGATTCAGATTCCACTATAGGTGTTGAGTTTTTGTTTTTCTATTATTTTTTTGTTTAGTTATCTTATGACCATATTATATATTATATATATTGCTTGATTGTGGATGGTTTATGCATCTCAATCTTTGTATAATCAATTATATCCTTCGTATGAGTTTTGATTACAGAAAAGAAAACATTGATTCATCACACAAATATTTTATAATATTAATACTTTTAAAATAGCTTTTGATTTTAAAATTGGATACGACCTCTATGCGTGTATGTTTGGTTAGAAAATAGTTAAAATTAAAACAACACACGCAAAAAACTGGTATTAGGTGAAACCTAGGTTGCTATTGACGAATTGCAGGTGATTTATCCACAATTACTATGTGATTTGCCCACTTTAAGACAATTTTTTTTGTATAATGATTAAATTTGTGTTTGAATTGTTGTCAAACTTGAAAATTAGTTGAAGATTCGGCTAATAACTCTCGACAATTTCAATTTACTTCGAGCTAATACGCCAATGAAAGGACTACAGGGCCGTGAATTTCTTAACCTCTCCAAAGAGTGTTAAATAGGAATTATTGTGTTTTTAGAGCTAATGAACCAAAGAAAAACATAGATTAATGAAAGTAGATAGACAAAGGTAAAATACGAGCAAATTGATAGTTTGATTGATAGAGTATCTCTAAAAAGAAATTTACAAATGATATCTATTGACATCCTGAGTGCATATAATCTTATTGGTCATGAACATGGTCTACAAAGAGTTTGGTTAAACTTGCAGGTAATGCGTATAGTTTGTGATCATTGTTGCGTGCACGTAGTGCCCTATATTTGGAATTGTTCCACATGCTTCACGGTCTTTTCTGGTACCTTGTTCATGCAACATTCTCTTTTCAATTAAGATTCCAAGATTATAGTTGTCTTAGTGACCTTGAGCTAAAAATATGAAACACGAGTCTTTGAGGTCAAATTGTTAGTTCCATGTGTCTTTCACCAATTCTTACACCCCCTACGACCTTCTTCACACTCTTTAAACCCTGAGAAATATTTTGCTAACTCGTATTTGAATATTTGGTCAACTGATTCTTCATTCAATTAACTCGATATCAGCTCAAACTTAATTCATTAGACCATTTTGACTATCAACTTAGATTATATTTTAAGTGATAACACAATATTTTAAAGAATGGACATGCACTACTAAAAAAATAAAAATTAGTGAGGGATATTTAGTGAGGGAAAACGTGAAATCCCTCTCTAATTCCGTCACTAAATTTTGCGACCAAGGAATTTGTGAGGAATTTTATTTTTTCCGTCACTAATTTTGCTTTTTCTCATAGTATTTTTGTATAACTTCATCAGCGAAAAAAATATGTAAATATTTGCACAACCTAAAAAGACACACGATATTTTTCTTTTGACAAGCTGAAGAGACATAAAACGAATACTTGTAATTTGATTAACATATACTCTTTTGGTCTTATTATAAGTTTTAAGGCCATGGTGCAAAAACGAATACTTTATGTATGGTGCAAAATTTGTCTTCCTTGTGCATCAACAACATTAGAATCAACATCCTTTTCTATAATCTTTTTCTCGTCCTGCATGGTAACTTTACAACCCTCAAAATTAGCAGCTTCAGTATACCTTGCAGTCTCTAACATAGCAATATTGCGTCTAGCATAATTGCCATCCAGAGTTCCCCTTTTTTTAGTTGAAAAATTTGCTTCAACTCTACTAACACGCAATGATGTTTGCTTCCACTCTACTGGAAAGCTTTTGCCTCTCATTTCTACAATCATTAATTTAGATCCAGAAGGATAAAAAATAGTGCATTTCATATCCTTAAAATGCAAAGAATATTTGTTCTCCATCATTTGTCCAACACTCAAAAGACTTTGATTTATCTCAGGCACAAATAAAACATTTGAAATATATTTTACACCTGAGTGAATTTCAACAGCCACAATTCCTTTGCCTTTGACCTCAACATGTTGTCCATTGCTAATGACAACTTTGCAGTAAAAGGATTCATCAAGTTCTTTAAAAAAACTAACATTGTTAGTCATATGATTGGTGCATCCCCTATCAATTAGTCATGTTTCTTTGCTACTACATGCTAAATAGCAAGAAGCCTTAAACAATTGCTCCTCATCTTCTTGGTGGTGCTCAACAACTCAGGCTTGTTGTTCCTGCTGGTTTGTTTTGTTTTTGCAATCCTTCTCCACATGGTCAAATTGGTTACAAGCTCTACATTTTACTCCTGGCTTGTACCAACAAAACTTATCTAAATGGGTATCTTTTTTGCAATATGGACAGGGTGGAAACTTCTTTTTCCCAAACTTTTAAAGCTTTGATTTTTGCCTTTTTGCTTGCCAAAAAGGCACCTTCAACATTTTCTTCCATCCTTAAAGATCTTCTTTGTTCATAAGCTTGCAAAGCATTAACAAGCTCTGCAACTGTGATTTCAGAAAAATTCTTATTTTTTTCAAGAACTTCAAACATCTCTGGAAGACACACCAGAATTTTTTCCACAACTCTTTGATCACTAAGATCTTCTCCTAACAATCTGATTTATGTAACAACTTTAGAAATTCTGTCAGAAAACTCTCTAACAGTTTCAGTTTCTTTCATTTTTAGTGCTTCAAACTCTCTTCTCAAGTTCGACACTTTCATTTTCTTTGTTCTTTCACTTCCTTGATACTCATCCTTCAGCTTGTTTCAAACTTCTTTTGCAATTTCAAGATTCAAAATCTTGATAAAAATATCATCATGTAGAGTTGCATGTATTATGGCAAGAGCTCTACCTTCTTTTGCCACTTCATCACTATGATTTCTTATTTCAGCTAATGTTGGGTTGTTTGGGAGAGGTGATGGGTTGCTGTCCTTTTCAACTACATCCCATAAACTTTAAGCTCTCAAATAAGTCTTCATTTTTACAGCCCACAAATCATAGTTTTCTCCTGAAAACACAGGAGGTGGAGGTAAAGAACCACTATTGAAAGTCATTTTTGGTGTTTAAAAGTTTTTTTAAAAGGTTTTTGTGAAGGTTTTCTTGCTAGTTTTCTCTCACCCTCAAAATTTTATACTGGTTTTCTAACCTCACAGACCCATTAAGATCAATGGGGCTCTTGATACCATGTAGAAGAAAGGACTTAAAGGTGAAAATGGTGGAGAAGAAAGAAGAAAAACCAGAAAATTAGAGAAGACAACAATGTTTTGTGAACAAAGTAAAAAAACTAAGATACTTTGATACATTAAACTAAAGCATACACTACAAATATATAGAGCCAAGCCATAAGCTTGCTTGTAAGACTGAACATAAAATTTGTACTAAATCTACTCTTAAGCACTAGTCATCATTACCTAAGAACAATAGACATCATTATCTAGGGACTGTTTTACTTACTAAATAAGCAACAATCTAATTATGACACTTATACATAAACATGCAACACTTTAATTATGACAGAAAACAACAGTAGAAAATAATTAACAGAACAGAAAAATATCATTCTCCAACAATCTAAGTATTACACTAACTATAATTAATAAAAATGTTTTAGTAACTGCAACTCAATTTATCATCGAAATCAATAGGATAATAATTTGTCAAGAACTGCACATAACTAAAATAAGACATTTGTAATGAAACATATAGTGTTTTGAAATTAAGAATTATTATGGATTCTTCGTTGGTAGAATGGAAAGAATTAGGAGAAGAGGGATCAACTGACAATGAAAATGAATGGGAAGATGAAAGGAGTATCCCCAACCTACATCTAGGTATTGACTGCGAGTCTCTAATATTGCAGAACATAATGGTTTACGTTGAGGATAGAATGATTTCGTTGAAGTGAGCACTTGTCTAATAATAGACAGGCAGGTACATGCTCCTATATAAGGGGCCAACTCGCTTGAAGAGAATTTTTTTCTATGATCAGACGTTATCATATTCTGCCTTATGAAGCTTTCATTGTTCCCTGGGATTGGCTTTGAGCTTTTCCTACGAAGCTTAGGTGGAAGGCAAAGAAGGCCTCCTTCTGGGGGGCTTGAGTAAGAAATTTATTTAGTCAAAGGGATCCGGCGTTGCTCTTGAGTTTACTAGTGAACTACTTTTTTTTTCCTTTCCCAAAGATAAATAAGATTATATACAAGGTTAAATATATTTTTTTGTCTCTATAAATTTTTTAACTTTTAGTTTTAGCTCTTTAAAAATAATTGATTTTTAGTACCCTAAATGTTTTTCATCACCATTTTGTTGTCTATGTTTTTAAGGCAATTCATGTGTATCACTCAAAATCTTGTATTTTGATTTTGCAGTTATGTTTAAATTATTATAAGAATCTCTCCCGAACAACATTAGAATTTTTCAACAAAACATGAATTAAATATGAAATTTTATTTTCTTGGTGCTTAAAACTTCATAATTAATTTACGTTTTCTTAAAAAATTCTATTTTTTTTAGAAAGATTCTTATAATATTTTAAACATTCTTGCAAAAATTCATTCAAAAACCCGAAGGGTAACATGACATGACTTAAAAGCATAGACCAAAAGTGTAGACAAAATTTTTTGGGGGGACTAAAATGTGTTTTTTTTTTAAGTTTTTAGCACTTAAAAATTGATATTGAATTCATATTTCGTTAAAAAATTCTTCTCTTTTTTTTGGAAGAGGTTGTTAAATATTCTAAACATCTATGTAAAAAGTCATTCTAAAATATAATGGGTACAATAAGTTGACTAAAAAATAGAAACTAAAAGTTGTGACGGAAAGCATCAGGGATATTGAAGGATGGAGAAGACGTCTACCACTAAGAAGAGAACTGTAATCCATGTCCATTCTTTGCAAGAGCAGCTGCAACAACATTTCCATTTCTTAGAATATAGGAGCACAAGCAATTAATTCCACTAGCACTGGTCACACAATTGTACCAACAATTTCTTAGGCTCCAAGGAACGGGAGACTAGAGTGCTTGAAAGCATTGACCACAAGCTGAGAGTCTGTTTCTATCCATAAGTTGCTCCATTAAGAGCTATAGCTTTTTCAACCACAAACATGAAAGTGCAAAGCTCAGTAGTGTAAGCAACTACATTTCTAATATGTTGAACAAAACCTCCATCAATAGCAGCTGAAGGAGGGGAACCAAAAGCTGATCCATCAATGTTCGCTTTGATCCAACCAACCTATGGGGGAACCCATCTAACGATCTATTTCTGTGAGACACCTCAGAGGTTTGCTATGGACTTTAAAAAAAAATTGGACAGTGTGAAGTCTCTCATGGAATCATATCCACGGCATTTAGCTAGAGAGCTACTTGGTTTCAAAACTGTATAGCACACAGGTTTGAAAATTTTTATTCAATATCAATTGGATACGACCTACATGCAGCTTTGGTTCAACACTTCTTATATAGGGTTTGCCTCCTTTCCTCTTCTCTCTGATTCTCAAGTGTAACAACAACATTCTCAAGTGTAACAACAACAATGTTTCTAACGGGAGGGGATTGTCTCCAGTGACATTTTCCTCATGTGTGATGATGGCCATCTATAAAAGAGGTGACATAAGATGTTTTAATATTAGAAAAGGAGAGAGAGTGTAGTTAATGGTGAGATTTAATGACTACAGAAAACATGAGAGTTTCTCACCGCAGAGGATTCTCTCCCGTTTCTGACTTTCTATTCTTCTATTTATAATAAGGAATTGGGCTAATCCACCTATTATTTTTTTTTTTGAGGAATACTATTATTATTTTCTCTTCCCCTCTTATCATAATTTTAATTCCCCCTCCTCCCATTTATTTTATTACCTCTATTCTCACCTATTTATTATTTTATTTTTTCTCTTCATTATTCTAATTCACATAAAATATTAATAACGAGCAAACTCCATTTCTCTCAATAACGGCATATTAAATTTTCAAGTAAAATGTATCGTCGTCACCATAACAATTAAGACACAATTCACTTAATTCTATAAAATTCAATAAATAAATTTGGAGTGTAACAACTACTGTTCTGGACCGAGCAAATCCTCCAAGGCCCATTCCAATAGGCCCAATCAAACAGGCCCAATTTCGCATCTGCATCAACTACTCCTTCGACACCCTCTCTCCACGAGGGAGGTGCCCAAAGCACCTAGGGAAACCAATTCAAACCGAATAACGTCTCCCGCCATATGCCTTAAATCTCGCTCGACGGTTACGATTCCCGTAAATCTGTAACCGTCGAGTGCCACGGTGTGCCAATAACAACGACTCCTGTGCCTCCCTCAAACGCACGATATCATTCAACCTTAAAACCTCCTTCTTATGCTCTTACTAACTTGAGCGTCGGAGTGTCTACGTGTACGTATCCCTGCCATTCCACAACTTACAAATGCCTAGAACAATCGCACCCAACATCATTCATCTAATATATAATAAGTGGAATCCATTTATGTATATGTGGATACTTTGATATCTCAAAGCTAAACAACAAATAAACGTGGGGAAACTCAAGCGTAGAATGTACTTTGACCAATCCTTCAAAATTCATCTAAGAAATAAAAACCCTCCAATTGAAACAAGATATTTATGGTTGAGTGCTTGTGAATGTGCCAAGTCAGTTACGAATAGCCAATAGATATCAACTACTTTGTCTTCCCACTTTCCAATACCGTTGCTGACTAACCGGCCAAACAAATTGGCACCAAAACCATTTCCCCAAACAAAAACCTTAAAAACATACATAAAACTTTCACACACACTATTCACTTTCACCTTCCAACAACAAAACACACTGTTCCTTTTCCAAGGTAATGGCCATGGCTGGAACAGGCACTCTCAATCTCTCACAATTCTCAGTTCATAGGCCTGTTTCATTTTCCAGAACAAAACTACTACCCAGAAACAGAATTTGTATTAGAGCCATGTCAGAAACAGAAACGACTTCAACTTCAACCTCATCATCAGTGTCAATTACTCCTCCTCCAAATTTCAAACCCCCTGAACCTAAACGCTTTGCAATAAGATCAGATAAGACTCTTGAGATTCTTGGAGCTTCCCTTCCCTTGCTCTTTCGCTTTGCCACTGGAGTTTTTGTTTCTGGGTAAGTGCAACCTCTTTAAGTATTATTAGTTTGTGCATAGAATAGAATTGGCTAGTTTCAGTTTTAGGGGTACAAAATAGGTTCTTCATGTGGGCCATGTTTTTCAGTTTTCACTAGTAATTGTTTGATTTTACTTGATTACAACTCACCCATGATTGTTAAATTGTTATTTATAGACCGTTGATATTACTCGATTGAGCATAGAATGTTAAATTGTTGAGTTGAAGTAACCATCAATGTAGAGTGATGGTAAAGCAATTTCAGTGGCTTAATTTGATTAGTCTGTTGCAAAACATGATAGAGGCTATGAAAATAAAGAAAAGATACATAAACTGAAAAATAAAATTGTAGTATTAGAATGATTGAAGTGATTACATCAAGCCGTTGTATAGGCTAACAAACAAGTCATCCATTTTAAGATTCTATTATTCGTAAAGTCAAATTTAAGTTATTGTTTGCCTGTAATATCACTCAACATTTAGTTCTATCCAAAACTTGTGGTGGCGTTTTTACTGACCTTGAATCGTTATTTTTATTGTGGATCACATCCGAAGCATTCTACGGTTTCAGCCAACTTTTATTTTTTTAGTTTTCTAATTCTTAATTTTATTTTTGTTTTAAAAAAATGGTGAAAATTAGGCTTAGGTTGGTTGGACATGTAGATTTTGTAGTAAAGAGAGTAGATCATATGAAGGATAGTCATATCACTAGGCTGAGGAAGACTATAGTAGAAACTATTAAGAATGATCTACAGATTAATGAGTTGGATTGAAATATGGTTTATGATAGAACATTATGGCTTAATTTGATCCATGTAGCCGACCTGACTTAGTGGGGTAAGGCTTGGTTGTTGTTGTTGAAGAAAGTGGAAAATCATAATTAAGAAATCTGTTTTGAATTGAACTTTTCCTTACTGTTGATTGAAGAAAGATTCTGCTCAATTATCTTTTCATATGAAAAGGACTCAATCTAGTTTTTATTACATATAAAAGCAGTATCCAAAAGCCAATGTAACATAATTTATATTCAGAGTTTTTTAATTTATTGAGGTTGTTCTCCTGGCCAAAATTTAAATTCTGTTTTTTGTTGTGCCTGTGCAGGTATTCATTCTCATTTGTTTCCAAGGATGAAATTCCACAAAATGAATATGCTTTTCGAATTTCCGGTAGTACCTCCATTCTTTTATTTTAATGCTCATTACTCATTGTTGCATACCAGGTTTTGTATTTAACAACTAATTCGTTGTTAGAAATGTTAGTACTTAGTGAGGGTATTCGAACCCACAATCTCTTTTCTCTCCAGTCCCTATGTTCCTCCCTTAAACCACCATATCACTCCTTATGCATTGCATACTAGGTTAGTTGTCACAAGAGTGGTTTAGACAGTGGAAGCTAAGAAGATTATTTACCAAATTAACAATGATTACATATTATCTAATCATTTTTTTTTTCCCTTTGGCTAGCTTTTCCATTTACTTTTCTACAAAATTTCATGTTGTCCATGCATGAAAAGGTTCCAAAGATAGGCTTTTTGGCTGTCTTATTGAAATAAAAACATTTATCTGATGGTTCCAAAATGAAATTACTAGCACTTGAAATAAAAACATTTCTGTAAAAGTGCTGAATGATTAATATTTGGTTGCTTAATGTATCTGAACATCAAAGAAACAATATGTGTTACTGTATTTCAGCAATTTTAGTATGGAAGGTTTTGTATGTTCTCTGTTACTATATACAATTTGGATTTTCTAAAAATGCATATCTCATATGCAACATATTTATGCTCAAGATGTCAATATTTTCTCCCCTTCCGCTGTATTTTTATTTTTATGTTGATTCTTGTTCCTTTTTCCTTGTTAACACGAGTAATGCGGTTTCAGGCTTTACAGTAAAAGAAACATCAAAGGTAGGTGCTCGACCAGAGAAGCCCATTGAAATATATGAATTTGAAAGGTATTTCATACTTCTCTCAATATTTTTCTTTTGTAATTTTACATTAACAATTTGGATTTTTATATGCCTCAGCTATTCTGAAGATGAAGGAATAGACTAATTTGATAATTTGTTTTCTTCTTTAATATAATGTTCTTCGTGGATCGGGTGCAGCTGTCCATTTTGTCGAAAGGTATGGACTATTGTTTTGTAGGATTGATGTTAACTCTTTGAAGAAATTTCTCAGTAGATATTTTTTGTATTATATTAACTAGCAGACATTCTTTTTGTTGTAATATTTTGACTGTACAGGTTAGAGAAATAGTTGCTGTTTTGGACCTTGATATTCTTTTCTATCCTTGCCCGAGAAACGGCCCAAATTTTCGTTCGAAGGTTGTTCAGATGGGTGGTAAAACACAGTTCCCTTACATGGTAAGATTGTCTCCTCATAACAATCAACAAAACGAAATTGGTAGTTTCTTGTTATGATTTTTTGGACATCTTGAAATAGATGGGATAACCAGTCACCAAGCTGAACTGCTTCAATGAAATTAATGTTAAAACTATCTGGTAGTTGTTCATGAATCCATCTCGCTTCTTACAACAATTTTTACTAGTTTATTTATTTATTTATGATCACTTTGCTTATCACACCTTGTGATGCTTATTTAATATTTGGTGTCTCTGATTATGAAATAACAATTTCTTGTTTTAGGTTGACCCAAATACTGGCGTTGCGATGTATGAATCAGACGAAATAATTAAGTATTTGGTTGGAACATATGGTTGGTTTCTTCAGATATATCTTTTTTATTGGACTATTTTGTTTTGTAGTCTTTCTCATCACAATAACATTTGTCAGATTTTAGTCTAACTCAACCCTACAAAAGATCAGGATAGTTCAAGTTTTTTAAGCTCTATTTAGGTCATATCTTCTAGGCGATGTCATACATGAGCTTTTGTCCAATAAATAACGTGTCTGAGAGAAGATATTAACATCCATACTTTTCAGAAATGAGTATTTTACCACATACAAAGGGGGAATCATTTTGTAACATAGCAGCATGCAACATATATGTGTACCATAACATTGTGATAAAAATACTTCATTTTGTATAGCATTAGCCTTATAGGTTCTAGAAATTTCTGGTATTGCACTCTTCACCAAAAATAATCCTATTGCGAGTGTTTTGACATTCATTATCTGTTTTGCAGGTGATGGAAACATTCCTCTTACTTTATCACTAGGATTTTTGACGGTTAGAACCTGACATCACTATCATTAGTTTTTATCACAAGAAGGTGAACTGTTTATCCTTGATGTTGTTAACAGTCAAACTATATTTCTTTTGCAGTCATTGACTTGCGGTCTTGCTATGCTTGGTCGTATTACAAAGGTAATATCTGATTTATTTCCCTTTGCTATGTAATGGAAGGGAATACTATACATTAATTTTCAATGAGATTTAACTTACAAAGAACACTAATATAAGGATTCATTGTTTTTGAAATTTCAGGGAACATCATATACTCCAGCGAAGTTACCACCGAAGCCACTTAAATTATGGGCATATGAGGTTGGCCCACAACATGCAAACCATGCATCCTAATCCTTAATGAACAAATTCAAGCCAACCATTGCTAGATTATAAGTTATAGATTGGCATGCATGGAAATGTATCATTTATCTAGCGCTACAAGTTCTTTATTTTACATACTTGAAAACATGGTTAGCTGATAAGTAAACAGAGAATAGAGAGAAAACTAAATTTTATATTTGATTGAATGAGTAAAGTGATTACAAAGTGGTTATATCAAGGCTTTTTATAGGCGAACAAACTAGTATCTAAATATTACTGGTAAGTAACTGACTGTATAACTGATATGATTTATTCAGGGATCTCCTTTCTGCAAAATCGTACGTGAAGTACTTGTGGAATTGGAGCTGCCACATTTGCTTGTCAAGTAAGTTTCTTAATTTTCTACTAGCCAAATGATTTTCCCCCCATTCATATGTATTTCTTAGTTTAATCTTATTGGTGATATAATGCGTATCTCCAACTTCTGTTTTTTCATGTTAGTTACTTTAATATTTTCATTGTAGTTGTGCTAGGGGTAGCCCAAAACGAAATATTCTATATCAGAAAACTGGACATTTCCAGGTATTTTATTGATTCCATTTTATGCAAATATACACATTCTTTACAAGCTTCATGACATGGTATTTGTTAATGGATGATGTTAATTCTTATGGTTATGGTTTGCAGGTACCTTTTTTGGAAGATCCGAACACTGGTGTAGAAATGTTTGAAAGTGCAGAAATTATAGAGTACATTAGAGCAACTTACACTCTTTAGTGATGCCTTTGCATGTCAATATCATTTTCATCAAACAAAAATAAACTTGCAAAGTTGCAATCTTCAGTAAGTGATTTTTGTGAGGCTTATGAGGGTCTTTAACTCAGTCTCATGTTATGTCTGTCTCTGTCTTGGCCTTCATTTTTCCTCTTGTAAAATTTAAATTGATTCTTAATTAGGTAAATCAACTTGTTACTATAGAAAAAAAAAATATCCAATAGAGGATTCAAGTGCCTCAACAGCAAAGTTATACAATGATTTGAGGAGCTTAAAAGTTAAAACTGTGGGTTAACAACGTACAAGTTTATATATTTCAGTCTTCATTGTTTGTTGTCCTACAAGGCCATTAACTATACTGCCTTTGAAAATGATTTTCCCAGCCTTTAACTGCGTACAATTTATTTATGAGTAAATTATCAAGTTAATCTTGCATAAATTAATTGATTAGTTTCTATATGTTTGAATCTAATATTTATGCACGTTGTTGTCTTTCTTTTTGCCTTATTATTTTAAGTCACTGTGATCGATCTAATCGTGATGAACTTGAATAGTATGTATGAAGTTTTAGGAAAGGGGAAGGGAGAGTCTTAAAAAAAATGGAGAGCTTTGGGAGGAGAAAACTTTGAGGGGCTTAATTTTTTTCATAATACAAAGTTTCTCTAAATTTGAAGAACTAACAAATTGTATTGGGCGGTTTGAGTAAATTTTTCAAATCTAATATATATTGTTATAATACTTGTAAAATTAAAAGTACATTAATCATAAATATTCTTTTATCATTTACTGAAAAAACACATTTTCAAAAAAATTGAAAAATTACTCTATTTTTTCCTCTAATTTCATCCCTTCAAAGTCTTTCCCCCTCTCCTCCAAACTTTCAGACAAAGCCCTAAGAGCATTGTTTGACTTGTTCATATTATCAATAAGAATTAACCTATGTACTTCAAATTAGATTTATCAAGTCAGAGGCTTATAGAAGTTTTCAAATTGAAGAATTTAGCTTGATATGCTACTATATTAATTTTTTTGTTGTTGTGAGAAATGATACTATATTATATATGTTACTTTAATTATTTACTCATATACTTGTTGAATTATTTAGATTAGGATCTTCTACAAATGTTGCACGCATTGATAGTACAAACCGTTAGATCTAGAGAGAAAAACATCTCTCAAGATCTTCCCGTTTCTATTATCACTGCACAGTATAGCAGTTTTGGCAATTTAAATTTGTCACATAGCTTATATCAACAGTGAAAATTCTTTGCTTCAACCGTTAAATGAATTTTTCACAGTATAGTAAACGTGAATTAGGGGTAGTTCTTTTTCAATTGCAATAATTTTTAAGGACTTAATTTACAAGGAATAGAGATATAGGGAGGTAGAGACAATGAGATTCCAAAATATCTGACACTAAGCATGTTTTAGGATGACAATTCTACCTGGGGGAGGTTCATTTATACCTTGGGCCCCAAAGAATTTATAATTAGCTTATAAATAATAAACAAACATAATATAACAAATTGTAAACTGACACATATTCTCAATAAAAGTGTGACTTATTAAATATATTCTTACATCATTATACCCAAAAAGGAATATGTCCTTACCTCCTCCTTAAGTAAGTAAAAGATACATAAACTACATTTTTACTTGTATTTTATTCCAGATGTAATACATATTATAATTATAGTTTGTTTGGTTATACATTTTAATTGCTAATACTGCGTCCCAATGTCAATTTCGATGCAATTTTAAGAAGTTTTATATCTTAACTTCACTGAAACGCACGTCTGTGTCCACTTTAACGTGTGAACAAACATACATTTAATTAGATTGAGATATTCCCTTTCCTTTGCCATGTTGGGTATTATTAAAAAGAAACAAACAAGGTTTCATGAGAATACAATTCAAACAATATAAGACTGCATTTATATTTGATATGTTGAACATAGATTCAAATCTTCAATTTTCCGTTTCTTTATACATAGTATGCGTGAGTTTTGTCATTAGTCTCTTTTCAAACAAATAAGAAGACCATCAAACAAAGCATTAGATTCTAAGTTTTGTTTTCATGGAAAACTATGAATGAATGACATATATGTGAACTAAATTGGTTCAAAAGGTAGGATAGATTTTGAATGAATGACATATATGTGAACTAAATTGGTTCAAAAGGTAGGATAGATTTTGGCAGCTTCTCTTTGATGGGAGCACACCATGTGTGGCAGTGGCATGTCTATGAGACTTTTCTTTGGGAATATGGAACTGTGGGGCTCTTAAGATGAGTAGTGGAATCTTAGCTTTGACCCTAACTTTTTGTGACATCGAATTTAAGACATGTATACCCTAAATCATAATTGACTCAAGCTAACTTACCACTTACGAAGTCAACAAATACTAACAGCAACAGTTAGACACTAACCGTAAAACTATGAGAAGTCTCGAAGGTAGTTACTAGGTTAAATTACACTGTATGTTTTTAAGTTATTTAACTATAATAAGTTTGATTCTTTAAATTTTTTCGTATCCCTTGTATCATTTATGTTATTCAATTGTAACTAAATACAGGGATATGAAATATCACATTTGACATCTGCAAAAAAGGAAGAAAAATATTTTACCCAAAATAAAGGGAAGAAAAACCATAAATCACTTGCCCATCCTTCCTTGCAATTCTCCAGTATTTGTCTTTTTATAAATTTAGAGACCAAATAAATTTAGGAGAAATGATATTTGTACAACCATTTTTATACAATTTTTGTACAACTTTCTCTCTCATACTCACATTATCTTCTTATTCTCTTTCTTCATTTTTTTCTCTCTATTGTTTTTGACCAATAAGAAAAGAGAACAAAAAGTTATTCCAAAAGTTGTATCAAAAGAGTTGTTCAAATATCATTACTTTTAGAGACCAAATTATATGATACTACTTATAATTTGGAGTAACAAAATAATTAAAAGGATGGATATGGATATGTCTCTTAGCCTGTTATAGTGCTTTGTACGCGTGCCAAATCTCAATCTGTGTCACCAATAGTGCCTACTTTTACATCCATTTTAATCACCACTCATATTGAGGAAAAACACCGACATGTAGCGTATGTTTGGTTCGTAAAAAATAATACATAAGGAACAAAATTTTATGGATAAAAACCACTCAAATCAAAAAATCTTCCATGTTTATTTCAGCACAAGAAATAAGATAAAGTTATGTGGGACAGACACTAACCTGGGGCGGAAAGGATGAGAAAACGCATGATTCTTATATTTAATTTTAACAATGTTTTATGATATTTTTTACTTCTGTAATACTTAATTATTTTTTGGAAATGTCTACTTAATACATATCTCAATATCGAAACATGTGGTTTTTTACTCGTGTCAACAGATTCATAAGTTAACGTCTAAGTTATTGATTGAATTTGTAATGATTGCAACAAGAAAGCATATCAAACAATACTGCACCAAAATGACAAACAAAATAGTGTTGCACTCATAGGACATCAACGGAGTTCGAACCCAAAATGCGAAATCTCTTGATCTAATATTTGTTTTTTATACTACCAGCTGAGTAACTTGATCTAATCTTTGATTAATACTACTAAATGCATTAGAAGACAGAAACCAAAATCAAATACATCTAAGTGCAATAGAGTATTTTTTTGGTGTATAGACTTTTTTTTTGGGTACATGGTGTAGAGACTCTACAAGAGTGTGATGACAACATTAAAATTGTAAACTTAGTCAAAAAAAGAAATTGTAATTTGACATTGTATCTACTATTAGCTGGCATCTGTGTATTGTAAGCTATTACTTTGTGATTTCTTGTGCAATATTGTTCACAAAGTACTCTTTCTAATTTCCTTATCTAAAATCTGTTAGATGAAATGAACATTCTTTTCAACTTTTGTCATTTCAAACGATCATACTATAGTTTTAACCCTTCAATTCCTCAAAAGAAAGTCTTAATTTATGAGTTCGATTGAAAATAAATAAAGTCTAGTTAATTGTTGTCTAATGAATACTATATGAAAAATGGTACCTTAACTAAAATTCATTATTAATTTTTTTTAAAAAAAAAGATAAAATTGATAAACTTTTTTAATACTAGTAGTAATCCAAACTCAAACAAGCTCTACTTTCACAATTAATTAATTATGAGATTAATTTCACATGATCCAATCAAATAAATGACATCATGATGACCAACATTATGTTATCAGGGTGAAATTGAATTTGGATCCCTTCAACAAAGTTTCGGTTTGAGCTTTGTTGATGAAAAAAAAAATGATTTGAAAAACATACCCACCAAAATTGATCGGTGGTCATGTTTTCGACAGAAATTAGTCATTAATAAAATAAGTAAATACTTGCAATTCACACTAATAAGATGATTACCAAAAAGAAATCACATTATAATACCGCTATGCTATGTTTATTAAAAACATCACTACAAATAACATAAATAAAATTTAAAATCCAAAACTCTTCAATCATATGTCCCAACAGAATCTGCTAAATGCTCATTGACAGCATACTTTTCCTATATAGAAAAGGACAGCATTGTCTCTCCACTGATCTTGTAAGTAACCCCAACAAATTCATCCACCATCCAAAGTTGAGCATATCCTCAAAATGTCCAAATTAACCATAATATTGATAATATATATTGAAGAAGAACACAACACCACACAACCATCACTATATATGTCCTACAAAGCTGAGGAAATAAGACATATGTTCTTAGATCAAAGCAATCATAGCTAGATAATAGCCATTCAAAATGGCTTTGCAGATTTACTTCTCAATCCTTTTTATTGCAGCTTTGGCTCTATGCACTTCAGCAAATTATAGTAAGATTTCATTTTGCATTTATCATAATTAAATTATATGTTATGATATGATGATTACTTGTTATG
>Ga0228711_1001728_pt1 | contig 32666 bp, 13 predicted proteins | sample MedpolnodulmetaG_2_FD_177996 | JGI IMG/M metagenome (GOLD analysis project Ga0228711, IMG submission 177996) | Root nodule microbial communities from Medicago polymorpha collected in Santa Monica, California, United States - brown nodules | ecosystem: Host-associated > Plants > Roots > Nodule... | reverse complement strand
CCGAGGTAAAAAAAAAAAAAATTTAAATTTTTTTTTTTTTAAAAAAAAAAAAAAACAATTATAACTTATTAGATGTTAGTGTACAATGTTTTACACAACTAATTTGTTCGTCAAAAAAAAAAATGTTTTACACAACTAATGTATATATATTATGTTAGTTAAAATGGACATAAATTATAATTAATATTAAAAGTCCAGTGAATGAAGACAAGCAAAATTATCCAGATAATGGTTCTTTCCAATCTTTATTTTTCTTTATAATAAAAATTTGTGATGATTGTTGCATTCTTGAAGGTGCAATTAACCCTTACTAAAGGTAAAAATAGTGTTGGTCGAATAAAGAATTACTCAGTTATAACTTGTAAGCCACATGAACATATCCATTAGCGAAGAGTCTATTTTAACAATGGAAATCCATGAATGAAATTCAGGGGTGAAAATACATGCAAGCTGAAAAAATGAAAAATTGTTAAAGATTTTAGATATTTAAATACTTATTTTATGATATTAGTGAACTAATAAGATGATATAAAATACTACTTTAATTTATAATACTTTAAATAATAAATAACACTAGGATTTATCAAACTAAGGAAATCAAGACAGAAGGAAGTATGATGATATATTTTGATTTCTCAAAATGGTGTGTATTTGCATGAACCAAAGTGTGGTATTTATACTACTAAATTTACCACTATACAAGTGTGAAATTATTTGTTTTACTATTCTAATTTGACATTTATCTAGGTAGTAGGTAATTATCACTTACTATTATAAGTTGACAATTTAGATAGATATTTCAACCTAAATAGTAAAAACTATAATCATGTTTATATAATTATTATAACAAAAATGAAATTTTTTATGACAAATGAAAAGTGCATTTAATATCTCTATTATGTATCAACAACACGTGCCATATCTGGTAAACGATTGAGTTCCTTAACCGTTTTATCTCGACTTCAATCTCTGGTACATATGAAGAAAAAAAAATGTTAACAAAAATAATTAGTATTATTATTATTATTAGAGTACTCTATGTATTCGACTGTCCGCTCTTTTTATTGCGTTAATGTGTCAAAATTATGAACAATATTTTTCATGAAATTTGGATTAAAATTATTTTAATTTTGATTAAAATTTAAATATAGATAATAGATATTATGTATTTTTATATTATAACAAACTATACTTATCTTTTTCAATGATATCAACAAATATAATATAAATTCTAATCTTTTTTTAAAAACACTGACAAAACAACATTCTTATAATCAAATTTGTTTGAGAATATAACTGAAAATGAAAAATTCAGCCCAAAATCATGTATTCCAATTATATACGGTATATAAGTATATATTACTATTAGAGGATAGAGGGACACTTACGTGCCCGCCTATCCGTTTCTCTACATTTTCGCTTAATTGTATGTAGAGAGATATATTAATTAAATATTTTTGAAGAATAAAATTAAAATAAATTTTTTTTATAGCACATAATATTGTCTCTATTGTGGTGAGTAGTGTCTATTTTAATGAGATTTAACTATTTTTATATTAATAATTTGAGTAATATTATAAAAAAAGATAACATAGTAAATAAAAGGCTAAAGTGCATTTTCCCCCTATGTTTTGAAAAGTTGCGATTATTGTTCCCTATGAAAAAAAATTGAAATTTTACCCCTTAATTTCACAAAACGTTGCAAAGCTGCTGAAAAGACGCTACATGTTCCAAAATAGGGGCCCAAAATTGCAACTCTTTGTAAAGATAAAGGGTCAAAAGAGCTTATTTATTAAAAATAGAGGGTCAAAAGAGCATATTTTCATAAAGTTTGAGAGTCAAAAGAGCATTTTTCCTAAAGATAGAGGGCAAAATTTTCATTTTTTAAATAGAAGAACAAAATTGCAACATTTTGAAACTTAGGGAGGGAAAAATGTACTTTAGCCTAAATAAAATACTTAAAATGAAGAGTAAAATTGAAAACGAAAAAGTTCAGTCCAAATTTGCGTATTTTATTTACTATTTTACCCTTCATTTAAAGTATTTTATTTAATATTTTACAGAATTTTTTACTGCAAATCACTCGTGTTCATCTGGAAGCCCCACATGATCGTGTCATCATACAAAACATTAGTTTACACAACCACCGGTGCATCCTCATCGTGAGACAAAATTCAATGCCACCTCCAATTCCAATTTTGCATCCCCGTATAATGCACAATTTTCTGCGCTATTGTGATATCTCTATTCACTACCAAATTAAAGAGAATAGGGCATTGGTATATCAAAGGTTGGCCCCCTAACCATAAATCTCTCTGGAGTAAAGTGCTTTCGCAATTTAGGGCTGGAAAGGCATGTGCCTTTCGCCCAGTAAGGAAGTGCCACGTGACACTCCTTATTAAAACAATTAAAAAAAAACAGAAAAAGCCAGATTATTACTATTAAACTAAAAAAACATAAACACAACTCCGTGAACACACATTGAGATCAAAATTAATAGATCACAAGATAGACAAGTCAAAATCAACCAATCAAAATTGTTTTCATTGATGGATAAAACTTAATCTCATATATAATGAGATTCAAATTACATAACAAAGACTTAATCAAGCTTCTTTGGAATATACACATAACAATAATCTGACTTAATCTCATACACATAACCAGATCTATGCCTTATTTGGGAGACTTAGGTTCCTTCCCACGGGAAATTTTTTCAGTCTTCTTGCCGGCGACTTGGGACAGAATAATTTTTGACGATGTGGCGGCGGCGGTTGAAGCGAAGTTGCAGAGATTGGGTTCAGTTTCTATTTTGCGTTCACATGCCTTTTTCGAAATCGCCATCGATGTTATCTGCTAAGTTGAAGGTTATGGCAATGGGCGGTGTAGAAAACTGGTAGTGGTGGGTTTTGGGTTGAAGAGGCAAGGCAGAAAGAGGTGGATGGTTGTGTGTGTTCGTTTGTGTTTGCTTTTACGTTTTCTTAATTTAATCTGTTTTTTATTGTTTTAATAAGGAGTGCCATGTGGCACTTCCTTATTGGGCGAAAGGCACATGCCTTTCCCGCCCTAAAGGCACTGAAGTGCTCCCTCTAAATTTGTAAACCTATTTGTTTCCACTTTACATGCCTTTTTGATTGAACTTAAATCGTGCAACAATAAGGAGTCTAACCTTCTCAAATGTGTATTATTCAAATGAAGCAATTTTTCTGAAAATGGATCGTACCTATACTTAAGCAACATGGATTAAATTGTATCATTTTTTTTTAAATGCATCTCCATTTCCACTTGATAAATAATGATAAATTGAATAAGCACAATTTTTTGACTTTGAGACCTCATTCTTCCTTTTGTGAGTGCACCTTATCCAAGTGACCCAATTAATTTTATTTGCTTATAGTCCCTCACCCCAAAGAAATCTCCGTTGGATTTGAGTCACTCTGTTGTATTTTTTTGGGCGAAATGTAGAAAGACAAGTAGAAAAATGGCATCCTTTAGGTGGATGCCATAACCGCTTTATGTAGCACTGCGCTTCTCGGGAATTCTCTTACGAACCCCATGAAGTTATCCTTAATAATGCTCCAACAATTAACTTTATGGCATGTGGTGCTCAGTTTTGTTGATTGTCCATCCCTAAATCTGGGTTCTTGACTAGTGTTGGTTTTCTTCAAACACCTAGCCGCGCGTCGTTTTGGGTGTTGTGGTTCAGATTTCTCATTTATGTTTCATTTTTGTTTGAGTTTGTTTAGGTTGAAAATGTTGTTTATGCTTACTATTATTTTTCACAGGGGGTTGTTGGTACGTGATTTGATTCGCATTGGTGGTCGATTCATTTGTTGTTCTTGAGATGTGAAGACTAACACAAAACTTTTATTTTTGCTATATGGTCTCGCGTCCGTACATGGTTATTTGTAGGTAATACCTATCGTATATGCATGTTTTCTTCAATCCCTATTAAACCACTTTTGTATTTGGATCTTTGTCTATTTTCGCTGATTATGTGATTTGACTAGTTAGATTTACATCCCTTATATTTTGTATTCTCTTTTATTTTCATTTTAATACATCTAGAGTGTTGGAGAGAATTTTCTATCAAATATCCATTTGTTGTTGGAGAAAAAGTAAGGACTAATTACACAATTAACAATAATATTCCTAACATTTTTTAAGCAAAATATTCATAACATCCGTTTCTATCAAATTACTAATTACTAACTAATCATATCTTTCATATTGTTCTCTTGTTCTTTTTTCTATCTCAAGTTATACTTCCTCCAATCTTAAGATTATATACACCATTCATTTAATAAATCTAAAAAGTAAAAATTAACTTATAAATGTTTTTATTCTATTTCCTGTTCGGGGACTGTTGTGAACTTTCCTAAACTTACACTAACGGTGGTCTCGAATATTTTTTTACCAACCAACAACAGTAACTTGTGTGAGTTGTCAAAGAATCTTACACGAAGAAACCACGGCGATAAAACAATTTTCTTTCGTTTTCAAAATGGGTCCATTTAGCTAGTTAGCTAGATTGATTAAATAATTATGATCCTCAAGCAAGCAAGGATTAAAACTAAAGTAGTTGTCATTTATTTTCGTGGAGATGCCTTTTGTCAATCAACTCACCAATGAAACTCAGAAGAATCTTTTTTCAATTTTCACGGCCTCAACTTGTATGTTAGAATATATTATCAGTTTTTTTCTTTTATAAGAAAAAAAAATATCTGAATTCCTAATCCACAAATCAAGCTTATTTCCGTCATCCATCCCATCCACATGTATTGCTAGACTGAAGTATTAAAATGCATAAATATAAAAGATTTTAAATTAATATATTATTTCCGTCGCAAATTATACATCAAATTAAAAAACATTTGTTTTTTTTCTAACTCTTTTAATTTCTCTTTCTTATCACGTTAATAAAAATCAATTATATTTATTTTAATTTATTTGAAATTATTAAAATGACATATATAATTTAAGAGATAATATATGAATGGTTTTGATTTGTTTTTTATACCGTGTATCCAAATTAAACTTTTATAATACTCTTTATGCTTTTAAGCATTTTCTTAATACCTTTAACTTTCAAAACGCAACTCACATAAAAAAAAACTTTTCATATAAAAAATATCGCCGATATCGTGCCTCAGTAAGCAAACCTTGGAGATTGCCTTATTAAGCTAAAAAAAATATGTGTGCCAGCAAAAAGAAAAAAGATACACAATTTGTCTAAAAAAATAAAAATAAGAAACAGAAAATTTGTAGAATCGCCATGTGGCGAGCAGAGAGATGGCCCGCAAGAGTTCCTACTTCCAACTCCCTCACCACTTATCTTTCACTTTCTCTTTCCATATTCTTTTTGTTTGGCCATTAATAACGTGTGCCAATATTCTGCTGTAGATAACCTTCATCAAATATACTATATAGTATAATGATCTCCCACTATATTCATATTGTATAGCCGGTTATGCATAGATTATCATTTTTTATGAATGAAATATATTATGTATAGATTATTATACTATAAAAGGGGTGAGACTTTACATACCAATATTAATTTCTATATCATGTAGATGTATCAATATTACTTTTTTTTAAGGAAGTAAAACTTATTTTAAAAAATAAATAAAATTAAAACTTATGATTTAAAAAAGGGAATGTAGAAAATTAGAAAAGAAAATATATGAAAGGGGAACAAAATCAAACCCATGCTAAACAAGTTTTAGAACAACCTTAATTAAGGAGTTCGGGTTTGTATTGCTCTATGTACTTTGCAAGTAATCACAATAAACTCATAACAATGTTTTTCTTTACAATATAACATCAGATGGAGTGTTCAAAAGAGAATGTTACTAGCACCTCTCTTACCACGAGAGGAATGCTAAGAACAATTATTTTTTAACACTCTCTTTGTCACTCACTCTTTCATTGGATGAAATCAATGTATGTCTCACCACTTTGTATATGTTCTATTTTCAAAGTGTAGACTCACAATGATTTAAATCAATAAGAGAGGGAATGTTCAAAAGGGAAGTTAAGATCCTTTTCATTTATGTTTTTCTTCATTTGTTTCATTTGAAGAGATAAAGACACATAAAAAGTAAAAAAAATAATTAATGATAGTGGTATCCACTCAATGGTAGGACCCACAACTTTTTCATGTGTGTATCTCTTTCTAAATGACATGGAGTGGATCTTAACTCTCAAAAGAGAATGTTGCTAACACTTCTCTTACCATGATTATAGATAAAAATAGGTTAGACTGAACAATGTTTTACAAGGTGTATACTTGGTTTGATAAAAAAAATATACAAGGTCCAAGTATGACATGTTGGTTGTCATGGGCATGTTTTAGAGCTTGTCCTTTTAAAAAAAAATGGTGAAAGTCCTTTTTGAAAACTTATTATGGTATGTATCCCAACGTAAGTGTTTATTTATTTATTTTGGTTAATTTAAATGCTTATTTAACATTATTGTTTTTAAATAATTAATCCGACACATATTTAAATGGACCAACGAGCTAATAAGTTAATGAAATAAAGTTATATTTTGATATTTAGCATGGTATTCAAAAAGTACGACTTTGTATAACAAACTATTTCAATTTTATTTAATAATAATATATTCAAAGGACAAAACTTAGATACAATCAGGGTGAATTTAATTAAAAACCATACGAAAAGCACCTAAGGAATTGTACCTAAGTTTTTTCCATATTCAAATATGCCAAAAAATTATTGTGACCTAATATGCTTAAATTAATGAAAATATTTTCATTAAATAAGTTGAAAATGTTTAACAGGGTATAATGTATAATATAATAAGAATAATTGTAAAAAATAAATTATTCATAGTCGGTCTAATAGTTTTAAAAGAATTTTTTGTGGTCTGAAATCTGATATTTGTTCTTAACTAAATAGAGTTTTTTTTTATAAAGTTTGAGTCTTGTCTATTTAAAACAAAACAAGGTTTGGCTTGCGCTTGAAGTAGGCTAAGACATAGGACTATGTTGATTTGATTTAACCTTCTTCCATCTCTAGCCACGGTTGTGTCTTCACAGGTATTAAAAACCTTATTTTTTTGTCCTCGTGAGCTTATCCAGTTAATAAGAACAATGCATAATATATCCAAGGTCCGGGGTACGAACCCCGTACACCACCAAAAAAAAAAGAAAAAAACCTTATTTGTCGATTGATAAACATCATAATTAAATTCAAAAGAGCTTCTTTGTTTATTTGATTACTTATTCAAAAAAGTCATTTTCCATATGATTTGTTTTTAATTTTGAACACAATTACTTTTTTAATCAATATCTACATCTAACTATTTTACATCTATTGTAATTAACAAGAAACACTATGATGAGAACATAAACTAATTCACTCTATTAGATGATAAATTTAAAAAACTAATATAAATTATCAACAAATTTAATTTTACAAACTTTTTTTAATTTCATAATATAGTCAATTTGATATTATATTAAAAAAAATGAAAGGAAGTAATAGGTAGTTAGGGAGACAGAGATCCCAAAGTTACTAGTATGATTTTGTACCCTGCCAACTATTAATTGAATTCAACGGCAAGAATAATATACCTATCCTTGTCTCTTTCTGTCTCTCGTTGATTGAGTTCATATAGCACTAGTACATGTTGATAGTATATATGTTAATGTTTCTATGCATGTGTTGCTCTCAGCACGAGTGTATGTTATGTATGTTATACAAGAAGCAGCAAAAGCACATATAGAAGGGAGTATAATAAAATAAAATAAAAAAATAAAAAAATTAATTTACAGCGCTGCTAATTGTGAAAGAGAATATAGAGATATAAAATATAGATATAGGCCAGTCGCTGCTTTAGCTTACTAGTGGGTCCAACTAAAATATAAAGAAATTGAAATTGCGTTTTTGGTCATTAAATAGGAGACCTGTTGATCACATATGTTCATCTAATCTAAATATATCAATTAAGCAAAGGCTCTGCCTGCACAACACAACACAACACTACTACTCTTCTTCTTAATCATTCACTCACCACAACAAGGTTAATTTCTCTCTTGCCTGCCTGCAGCCACACACACACATCACATACCTAATTTATTTCCTTGATTCATTTCTTAACGTACTTTATTGTACGTGTTTTCAACTACTTGATAATAATTGACTCTTCTTGATTCCTCCTCATCACCTATCTCCCTTTCTCTAATATATATATATATATCTACTTATATGTATCTTCTGATCTTAATAACAGTGATTCTTAATTAAACTTGACTCACGTGTATGTTTTTGTATATTATTAAATATAGGATCTGAGAAAGAATTTATAAGGATGGAATATGGTGGTGGGTTAGTGGCGGACGGTGGTGTGTTTGGAACGATGGTGGGAGGAGGAGATCAAGCAGATATAATTGAGGAGCTGTTGGGAGAAGGTTGCTGGATTGAAGCCAGTGAGAACAGTTTGATGAGCATGCAGCAAACTACGGCACAATCACAATACATGTCCAATAATAATAATATTCCTATGGGAATGGGAATGGGAGAGGGAGATCACTTTAATCATCATCATCATCATCATCATCATCAAATGGAATGCACTGCTCCAGCAGCAAATCATGATGATCAGGAAAGTGGTTTTGTTGTTGGGAAGAGATGGTGGATTGGGCCTAGGGCAAATCCAGGTCCAACAACATCAGTCAAAGAAAGATTAGTGGTTGCTGTTGGTTACTTAAAAGAGTACACAAAGAACTCATCCAACAACGTCCTTATTCAGATATGGGTACCTATGAGGAGGAGATCAGCCCTAATTCACACTCACAACCACTACCTCCAGCAGGAGTCATCATCTGCACCTGTTTCTGTGAATCCAAACATGAACGTTCATGTTCGTTTCTTTAGAAGCCACGACTATCCGCGGCATCAGCAGCAACAACAGCAGCAGCAGTATGGATCTCTTCTAGCACTTCCAGTGTTTGAAAGAGGAAGCGGGACATGCCTTGGTGTTATCGAGTTTGTTATCTCCAATCAAACCCTTATCAATTACCGTCCACAACTTGATCATCTCTCTAATGCTCTTGAGGTATGTTAGAAACAAATTCAAAAACCTATCTCCTTCTCGATCTTATATGAATTCAAGCATGAGATTGATGGATCCATCTTTGTTGATGCAGGCTGTTGATTTTAGAAGTAGTCACAACATGAATATCCCACAAGCAGTAAAGGTAAGCACACAATCATCACTCATCAAATCATAGTACTGGATTTAATTAGATCAAATATATAATTCTTTCTAAAAAGGATGATATGATTTTATTGTATACATTATTAATGAATTAATTTACATATGATAATGAATAATTAGGTATTTGAAGAGTTATATGAAGCAGCGGTGAACGAGATCATGGAAGTGTTGGCATCGGTGTGTAAGACACACAATTTACCATTAGCACTAACATGGGCTCCTTGCCTACAACAACAAGGAGGAGGAATGTTTAGATCAGGAGGAAAGGGAAGTTGTGGTGTTCCAACGGATCAGATGAGTATGATGAGTTGCATATCAACGGTTGATTCAGCTTGTTATGTTGGTGACATGGATGTATTGGGATTCCAAGAAGCGTGCAGTGAGTATCACCTTTTTAATGGACAAGGAATAGTAGGAACAGCATTCACAACAACCAAACCATGTTTTGCAATTGATATTACTGCCTTCAGTAAATCTGAATATCCACTTGCTCACCATGCCAACATGTTTGGCTTACACGCTGCGGTTGCCATTCCATTGAGGAGTGTCTACACTGGATCTGCTGCTGATTTTGTTTTGGAGTTCTTCCTTCCTAAAGATTGTCGTGACACCGAACAGCAGAAACAAATGCTCAACTCATTATCCCTTGTTGTTCAACAAGCTTGTAGGAGCTTGCATTTGCATGTCGTCATGGATGATAATAATATGAATGATAATAATTCAGCTGACCATGATCATGATCATGATCAATTCACCTTCCCAACAACAACAAATAGTTACATGCCTTCTTCTGCTTCTGAACCACTGTCACAAGTTGATGCAGTTTCAGGTTGTTCGACGAAAGACACTTCATCATCGTGTTCTTGGATTGCACATATGATGGAGGCTCAAAACAAGGGGAAAGGTGTCTCCGTGTCATTGGAATACCTTCAAGAACCTAAAGAGGAATTCAAAGTCACAACCTGCAACTGGGACAGGGAGAGGGAGGACAATGTCTTTTCAGAATTCGGCCAAGTACTGCAGCAGCAGCATGATCAAAGCAGTAATTCAAGGGCAAGTGTTGTAAGTGTAGAAGCTGGAGAAGAATCCCCCGGTGCCTGTGGTCGCCGGTCATCTTCTTCTTCGAGTGGGAGAAAGTCCGGGGACAAGCGAAGAACCAAGGCGGAGAAGACTATAAGCTTGCCGGTTCTAAGACAATACTTTGCCGGAAGCCTAAAGGATGCCGCAAAGAGCATCGGTGGTAAGTGACTTGTAAATTTCAATTTCAGTTTTAATTTTAATTAATTAATTAATGAAATAAAACTATGTGATGGATATTATTATCCAACAACTCGATCTCAATCACAATCCGAAGTAATTAAATAATATTTTGTGATACAGTGTGTCCTACAACTCTGAAAAGGATATGCAGACAGCATGGGATTACAAGATGGCCTTCAAGAAAAATAAAGAAGGTGGGCCACTCTTTGAAGAAGCTTCAACTTGTGATTGATTCTGTTCAAGGTGCAGAGGGTGCAATACAGATTGGCTCTTTCTATGCCAGCTTCCCAGAGTTGAGCACTGCAACTGCTAATGGTGGTGATGGTAATGATCACAACAACAACAACAACAACAGCTTCTATAATAACCATGGAGATGGAATAGTTACTAGTTTGAAATCCCCACCCTCTGCTTGCAGTCAGACCCATGCAGGAAACAAATTACCTATGACTACCGCCATTAATCATCATGTTGTGATGACTGAAAACCCTACAGGAGCTCCTTTAGGAGGTGATCATGCATTGATGCATGCGTCTAATATTAATATCCAGGACTACCATCAGCTGCAGGAGGATCTTGATACTAAGCAATTACTGCTACATTTCAACAACAACAACAACAATCAAATCCTACCTCCAAGACCAACTGTGGCCTGGAACAACAACAATTCTTCATCATCAACACTACTAGAAAGAGGTGCTTTCAGAGTGAAGGCAACTTTCGCGGATGAAAAAATCAGGTTTAGCTTGCAAGCAATGTGGGGATTTAGAGATTTGCAGCTTGAGATTGCAAGGCGTTTTAACCTAACCGATATGAACAACTTGGTTCTAAAATATTTGGATGATGAAGGAGAATGGGTTGTTTTATCATGTGATGCTGATCTTGAAGAATGTAAAGACTTGCACACATCATCTCACACACGTACCATTAGACTCTCTCTTTTTCAAGCTTCCCCTCTCAATCTTCCAAACACTTTCCGCAACAGCAGCAGCAGTCCATCCTCCTAGCTACCTAGCTTACAACTTCTCATCTGAATGTGTTGTGTCTGTCTGTATATTGTATAGCATCCAAATTCCCAAGCAAACATAACATCAATGTTCCCATATACCTTTACTGCTTTTCATTTAATTACTCGTTAAGTTAGAATCTGCGGCTTTATTTTGTTAATTACACATCATGTTGTTTAATTAGAGTTTTAGTTAACAAAACATCATATCAAACTGTTACTTCTCCTGGAGTCTTCATGATTACATAAACTATTTTGTTCATCTCACTCATAAGAATTACATTAACTTTTTTTTTCTCCCTTTTCAATGACACAACTTTCATCTCAAAAGAATTTCTATAAATGTTGCTGCTCTTGCCAAAAAATCCATTATGATATGCCTCAAACTTATATATAGGAGTTTGACCGTGCTAGGGGTCGAATTTTGCTTGCCATAAATCGTGGCCATAACAACTTTTAGGCAACAATTTTACATGTTGCCTAAAAAAGTGTTGCCAAAGACAACAAATGTCGTATACTATCGAATGTTTACATCTTTTTCTTAAAATGCCTTATTTCGATATACATAGTTTAAAATATGATGTTTTTTATGAATATTACTTATGGTGTGTTATTTATGTTCACAAACAATTGGTCTCTTCAATGCTCTTAGGTATTTCTTTTGAACACCAAAATAGAATATATTAAGGAAAAAGTATAAGGGTACTCTAACCGAGATATATACAAAAGATTGAAGAAAAAAATTGATCACACCTAATATACCGCTACATATAACATCGTTACTTCCTAAAAGCATTAATACAAGTCAAAGGAGCAACATACCACTCATAGTACATACATGAATCACTAATTTCGCTAAACACCATCTCCGCAAAGTATCCTAGATACGATCAGCCGAAAAGAACACAACAAAAACTTAGTTCGAAAAAATGCACCCTTTCTGAGCCTCCCAAACACGCTAATACATTACTTATGGGTAATGTATTGCATGCCTACAAACTAAGGCTCTGTTTTGTAAAAAATAGAAAATGACTTATAGGTGATTACTTATAGTTAATCTAGTTAAAATGTTTGGTAAAATTAAGAGTTCAAATAACTGATAAAGTGTTAGATCTTCCTTATGAGATTGCAGCCCAGGATTTTATATTTCAAATGACATTGATATGATGTCTAAATGATAACTGAAAAATAGCCTTGAAATTCTTTTACTGGTGCCAAAAGAATAGAATTTGATTTTTCTTATAATGAAAATAGGATAGAAGTTATGTTTGAATTGAATTAAATTAAAATGAAATTAATAAAATTAATACAACTCATGATATGAAACATTACATACTGTGTTCAATGCCATGTTTGAGAATCTTTGTTATTAATTCTAATTTAATTTTGACATGCTATGAAAATGTTTGATTCAGCTCTTTTTTTACTATTAAAAAAACTCATTTAGGACGGATGGTACTTCCATCATTTGCTGCCCCAACTATATAGTATACTCCCTTAGCATGTCTCGAATGAATATACGTGTATCATTGCTCCATAAGTACGCTTGCCCTAAGTCTCTCCTTAGCATGGTTTATCAGTGCATAAGGAGTGTCACATGGTTTGGCAGTTTTTCTTATTAATAGGTTTGCCTTGCCTAGTTTAGATTCACTTTCTTAATGGATTCAAGGGTGCAATATAGTTGGGGTGAACCATTTTATAATGATGTCTTTACACTTTATTTTACTTTTAAAAAAATAATTACACTTTTTGTGTCCTTCTATTTTATCATGTTCACGAAAATAATCTCTTTTCTTAAATTGATTTTTTTTGTCCTCCTACTTTATTATGTTCACAAAAAAAAAACTAATAAAAAAGTAAGCCCTTAACATCATCATCACCTTGAACAAAAAGAGTTAGCTCAATGGAAAACTCTAGTACAACTTCCACAACAACATTGGACCTATACTTTCCGTTTTTGCCAAAAGAAGTTTTATTAAAGAAAAATGTTTTTAAAAATACCTATACATCTATTTAACCTTTTGAAAGAGAAAAATAGAGAGAATGATACGATAGATTGATAATATATAGGAAGAAAAATAGTACAAAAAATGAAGTGTTGAATTCATCTTGGAGAGTTTTTTTTTAGGGAATCCATGTTAGAGAGTTATAGAGATGTCCAAATATAATTATTGTTTGCTAATAGTATACACGATACCAAAGAGAGAATATCATAGAAGGATGATCTATAAAATCATTCCCAAAACAAGACTGAATGATGATTTTTATTTTTTTTACAAGAAGATTGAATGATGATATTGACTAGATTTTGTGAAAAATATTTAATGAGGGTGTCATGATCAACTTCGATAAAGTTATGGGGTCCAGATGATCAAAAGCACACAAAGACCGTTTATAATATTACCATGTCAAGTGGATGGACAATCAACGGTCACTAACATTACAACTTATAGGTGAACTTTACTTTTTTAGTGACTTAAAGATATTCTTTTGTGTTGTTAATTTATTCAGAAATAAGCTTGATTTACTTTTTAACAAAAGTAATAAGTTGTATACTTTTTCGGTATTAAAAAAAATCACAAGGTTGAAAAACTTTTCTCTTAAGTAGCCGTTCCCTTTTCAACAATAAGCTGCGTTTTTAATTGATAAGCAAGTAATCAAGACCATTCGGATGCGATGATTAAATTTAGTCTTAAAAATGCAACAACATTAACTCAATTGAAGAAAATGTTTGCAGTCGCGCAAAACAATATCTAATATCAAAAAATATTAAATATATTCTCTTTGTCAAAAATTAACTGCCAACTAAACTATGCTCACAAAGATTATCTATACATTATTTTATTATGTGTAAAATGATCAACTAACTTAGAAACAATGTATTATTAAATATATGAGTTGGGGTTCGAACCTCAGACACCCAACTTATTCACCTTAAAATGTTGAATTTTAGTTATTACGCTACTTGACCAAAAAAAAGTGTATAAATGAAATATAAAGAATAGTATTTTTATTAAAGTACTCTTGTTATGTCTTGACCTAAAATTATTCTAACCTCCCCTAATGTCTTTGCAAATATCTCTCAGACCCCTCTATTTGCAAATGATCGTGTGATTCATCAGTTAACATAAATATTTTATATTTATAGTTTTCATATATCTATAGTTATTTTTTGAGTATCCTCCAGCTAGTCAAAACTTCTTGTAGTGCTTGTACAAGTCTCCTTTCCATGTATGCCTAAATCATCCAAGACAACACTCTACAATCTTTCTTACAAAAAGGGATTACCTCAATTTTCTCTCTAATGGTTGTATTTATAATATAACAATATTATGTTATGTGTCCGCTCATTTCTACTATATTGAATTTACTTCTTATTAGTTTATTACTACATATGCATATAAATATATAAATAAGCAATCCAAAACATTTTTCTTCTCTAAAACCTTTCACAAAATGTCTCTTGGTAGGTACTCTACTGCACATCTTTCTCAAATAAATGGAAATCTATATAGATTTTTTCTCTCTTCAATTTGTCATCATAAAATATTCATAGAGAATACATAGATATCATATTATAGTCATGGTTTTATTTGTTTTGATTTTTTATCTTTGTACGGTATCTTTTTTATTTTTCGTTTCAGTGTTTTGTTTGATTCAGGTTGAAAGATTAATTTTCAATCAATGATTTTGACGTTGTCAACATTACAGATCTGAAAATATGAGTATTCTAGAGACTTAAATATAATCATATTTATAGGCATATCTATTATGTCGTTTTATGCTATTAACATACATGTTATTATTTGCACATTCATCCCTTTTATTTTTGACGACTTTAAATTTGTATTGTATTGATATACTTTATCCATTTGAATAGATGAATATCATTTATTTTGTAAAAAAAAAAAAAAATCATGATATTGGCTATATTCTTAATCTTGAACTAATCATTCTCTCAAAAGTGCATAACAGTAAGACTCATGAGTTTAATATATATCACCTGCTTACTTATCAACATATTTTAAGAAACTGAAGTAAAAAAACAAACATGCTCGTGAGTATCCACCACAGGCACGAGAGCAGGTAGCTTAATGGGTATCCATTAGTCTAATAAACGGATATTAATTACTCATTATTTTATCGATATAGACACACGGATTTATGGTGCTCATGTCCGCAGATACTAGTATTTGTTAATAAATTAGTTAATAAATTATTAATATATATATATATTATATAATGTTTGACTTTTTTCATGTTGATCAGTTAAGAATTTGTATGGATTATTTCAGGATTATTGAAATTTGTGTGGATGTTAAAAGTTAGAACTCTTCTTTTTTTTTTTTGCTCAAAAAAATAAACTTAAAATCCATGGATATCCGTAAATGCTTGTGGATACTTCAATACCTGAAGATTACTCTTATTGCGGTTACCCGAGCGGATACGGGACAGGTGCAAGTACCATATCTATCAAACAGGACGGAAACATATATCATACTACCCATACACATCGATACCCATTGTCATATGTGAAACATTGTAGAAAATCATCAATGATGAGCAGGTGTATTACATCGCAGAAAATCGACTTAACATTGCTTGGTTACGATAGGAAAATGTTGGTAAATTATTAGTTATGTTAATTTTTAAGGATTGGACTCTGAACCTCTTGCTTAGAACTCCTTCAGCGTCCCTTATCTCAGCAATTGTGCTACAAACTTGGGACAAGATGATACCTTTATAATCAACAAAAACATATATCTTCTCAAATCAAATATAATACAATATGATCTAACATGCTCATCCTAACTTCATTACTTGCACCTATAGATAAAGTGCCATTCTATTTGCATTGCATTTATAGTTCCCTGCTTATCATCAGTACTTCACATTGTTTATAAATTATAACAAAAGTAAATTACAACAAAATAATATGTGAACATCGATAAATTTATCAACAGACGATCTTAAATCACAAACACCAAGCTAACTGTTAGTCAGTCCTACCGTAACATCATAATTAAGTAAAATTTGGCATAATGAAGTTTCTCCTGACAGTGTTGAGATGTATAAGCATCAAACTTTCTCATTCTAAAGTCGTATGAAAATATAATAGTAATCCTCTATGGTCAACAATTTTTCTTGTTCGTTGTATATGCTGTCAGCCTGAAGCAAACTAGTTCAGATCTAATTTCATTGTAGAGGCTGTTATGTATAAGCAGAAGACATGTCTTCTAGCTACTCCTTTATAACGGTATACCCTGATGGAGGACCAAACAGGCTCAATACCACCTGTGAAAAAAAGGAGGCAGGAAGTGTGAATCATTTCATCATTAATTACTGTATATATTTGGTACAAAAAAAGTTCACGGGGAACTTATGCTATCATATACCCAGGGAATCACACAAGCCTCAGCGAGGACTCACAGCGGTGTTAATAGATCACCTACCAAGACCACTACCAGGAGTGGAATAGGCCAGGCCGCTCGTCAGGGGCCTATGGCCCGGCCTACTAAAAGTCCGGCCCGGCCTAACTCGTTTAATAAATAGGTCAAACATGAGCTTTTTAAAAAGCCTATTAATTTAAATGGGCTAGGCTTATGCTTATAAAAAAGCCTATAAGACCTATTAGGCCAGCCCGTATATGAGTATATTACATTTTTCCACATTTATTATTTATATAGTAATACAAAAAAATTATAACAGTTCCTTCAAATTCTCATATTAAGTGGTGATTTTTTTATCACATTGAAGATTTTATGCATTTTTTCCTGCTTAAGTGCTGATTTTGTTTTTAGTTTCTTACTATTTGAAAGCTTGTTAAGTTATCATTAAATACCCATATTGTTATTTGATTTGTGTGAACTTTTGAGGCTTGGTACTAATATGCCTAAGGTTAAGTATGGTTATCAGATTAAGTTTGAAATCCTTCTTGTTAACAGACATGATTATTCTTGAGTTTCTATCCATCTATAAATTTTACGATTGTTTTTTATTAGTTAAATGTGTATCTAATTAATGTTTATCTCTACATTAGGTACTTTGCACAAATTGAAAAGAAAGAAAAATGGATGAATGGACTCTATTTGAAATTTGTAGTACAAACTAGACTTTTAGACAGGCTAATAGGTCAGGCCAGGTTTTTAAAAAGGTCAGACCAGGCTTAAAATAAAGCCTTTCACAGGTAAAAGGTCAAGGCTTAGGCCTTCGTTTTTTCAACTAGGCCAGGCCTATTTAAGCAAAGCCCGGCTCGGCCCGGCTCATTCCCACCCCCTACTCACAATGAAAATGCAAAAGGAGTAAAGCCTATTATACATCATCAATGACGAGCTACAGTTATTTATAGAGCCAAACCAAACAACACTTACCGGTAGAAACACCAGACCATGCAAGAAGCCAATGATTACCAAGGAGAGATACATTTGAAAGTAATACACCTGCAAAGACCATAAAGCTAGTAAGCTACTTTTAACTTTTTTTCTGTTGTGAAGACAAACAAGTGTCGAGGGCCAAAGGTGATATATCACAAACCACAAAAATTTCTGATGTTGAGAAGCAAAGGACCAGAACTCCAACTAATTTTGTAAGTGTGATTCCACTGCCAGACCAAGTAAAAAGAAAAGGGTCAACAAATCAATAGTAAAAACCCCCGTTGAAATCAATTTTCCATAATGAGTTATAATTCATCCTATGAAAAATTGTACTCTTACCATTCCTTTAGTTTAGGCAATAATAATAAGGTTTTCAAATAAACTTCGTGAACCATTTAAATTTTGACTTGTTGCTGACTAATTAATTTGTTGGCATACATGATTAACTTAATACTATCCCATAATACATGTCACATATAGGTCAAATATAAATGCTACACTCAGGTCCTAGACTGTAAGTGCCATGACAATTCTACATGCAGTGCAACAGTATGCGTAGCCAACCTGAATACAGAAGCCCCCATAGTACACAATGCTGTCCTTGCTCGTTGGCTCCTATTCCCTGAACTTACCTACATTAAACATGAGCAATATAACTTATAAGATCATTAGTAAACGTGCATATTCACTGAAAAGCATGTGGTTCTATGGCTTAAAGATCTCCTTAATCACAATGGTTGAGTAGGGTTTTTTTTGGTGGTGGCCGGGGTTTGAACCCCAAACCTTGCACATATTAATACATTGTCTTTACCAACTGAGCTAAGCTCACGAAGCCAGTGGTTAATAGGGTTTGGATACAATATAAAATTATTCGTGCCCATACCTGTATTTAAAAACAAGAAAAATTGCACTTGCACAAGCTTGAATAGTAACTTCAATGACCATACCCATATGGGTACAATATACTCAAACAAGACCCATAATTAGGTTTTAGCTTAATGGAATAAGTTCTCCCTTTAATATATCATTTCTTCATTTTGCAAGTATACTAAAATACTATTTTATTACTATAATTAACAACCAAAGAGTCAAAAAATAAAGAGTATTGATCTGTATCTCAATTGAAAAATATCTCAAATTTTTTCAAATCCTAGTATAAAGCAAAACAAATATAATGCATGGTTATAGAATGGGTTGGGTAAGTAGAGTACCCAAAGCTGCACCCATGCTTGCTGAAGCATGGGTACTCCAAACATGGAGAAGTACCGGTACCGAGTACACACCCGTACCGGGTACGCATATGGTACTCGCAGCTTACCAAACGAACCATATCCATTTTTACTTAGTTGTTTCCTCGTAGTTGGTGTAGCAAAAACGTACGGGTGGTGGAAAAATAACCAAAATTATTTTGCTTTTTTATTGTATTTCAATTCACTCTCTTACTTTTGATGAAAATAGTAGAAGGGGTGCACAAAAAAAAGTAAAACTCTAAACATGATGATAGAAGTGTGGTTAAACACATGATCAAAATAAGACTAGTATTATACCATTTTTTTTATTATAATTGATTTTTTTTCTAAGCATGTTTTTACAACAATGGTAATAAATAATAATTCACTTGAATTTTTTTATTTTTTATGTTTTATATCGACGTACCCGTACCTTCATTTTTTAAAATTTGCTGTATTACGTACTGGTATCCGTACCTATGCATCATCTTGCATTTTTTCCCCAAATAATACCTAGGCACAACCCTAGACTCATTTACCGATTGAAAATCGTATCAAATGCCATAATCCCATTTTCACCCCAATTATTTAAGCAAAGCATTAAAATCCGCCACGCGTTAAAGAATGTTGGAATTCACATGCTACAGTTATTTCCATAACAACATTGACCTAATGAACATGTCGGAATTGTAATTTGTGAAGTGCCAGTTTGACAAATGTTGCTGTTCCTTCAAAGACCATTTTATCCTATGAGGAAGTCCCCTCAATATATAAAACATAGGATTAGACTAACCATGAACGCATGTGTTATATGCACACAAAACTCCACAGCAATCCCTATTGACATAATCAGGTTGACAACAGACACCGCATTTAGTTGAATGCCCAGAATCGCCATTACACCCTGCATCAGTCACAGAAGTCGTGAGTTTCATTTTGAGACTAAGAGGTATTAATTTAACATAAAAAGGTGCAGCTGAATTCTACAAGAGAACCCCTAAAATAATAGAAATGGGAGAATATGATGCCTAAGACATAACAAAATCCAAAACAATAAAGATAAGTGATACCATGAGGTCGAGAATAATCATGAGAAGAACAAGTAATATGATAGCTGAACTCCACAAGCTGCATTGGTTTGCAAACAATAAAAATTACACTTAATCCCGAATAGAGAGAACAAATTTTGAATTTACTCTAAGCATACAAGGCTTAAGTTTGAATCGATTTTCTACCTCGATGTGATGATCAAACAAACAACAAAAACAGCACCTGTTACATGTCATTATAAATTGTTCAACGTCAAATAAATTTGATTAAAAGAATACAGAATTAATACGAGAAATTCAGATGACTTGGGTAAAAATTGAAAAGTTCATCTCAAGGAAAAACGAGATCATGGAGAAAAATGAGAAGATATGAATTACATTTTCAATTTTTATTTATAGGCACAATGAAAAATGTGAAGTGAATGTCAATTAAGTATTACATAATGGTGTGGAGTTTAAATCTCGATACTAAAACATTTAACAATATAGAAAGCAACAGATGATGTATGTCCTTCTGGAGACATAAAGTGGCTTGATGTTTAAAAGACAACAAAAGTACTCACTCAAAGAACATAAAGAGGGAAGGTGAATTCAAAAGTTTGAAGTCAAGAACATATATGTATAAGCCTTCTTAACATAGGCTCAAATTTCAAAAAATAAAATGGAACAGGATGGAATAATAAACAGAAGGGCAGGGCAAGCATCTAGGATCAAAACAAACAGTTGATCTCATAAAAATAGGGTTGGTATACAAGTATGCCATTCTATGTGTCAATGTTATTAGACTGTTTTGGAATACCAACCTAGTGCTATCGCAATATTAATCAGGGCTACCTTCCATACATCCAGATATTGTTCGAAGAAGATATAAAATACTGAGTATGGAAATACATCCATCTGCACAGGAGAAGATTAGTCAGCAAGTAGAAGAGAGGCATAAAAATAATAACATGGGACACTATGCCCATATTTAGCCAATGCAAAAATACTTCAGGAGGACAAAAATGAATAGTATATCAGTAATTATATCACCTACAATTTTATTAAAATCCTATATCAAGAAAGAGAAATTCAGGTGAGAAGTGTGGCCAGTTAACAACTTCAAAACCTCTATAGCGATTGAGACTCACAGCTCAAGCAAAAAATAACTATTACACTTCCAAGTAAAATATTAGATTGGTGAAAAAAAATATAACATTGATAAGCAAAAAAAAACTTAGAACCACGACTATCCCAGGAAAAGGCTCATGAATACAGTACAGCTCTAATAGAAAGCAATTGTGATTGCAAGGGGAAGAAAACCTTCAATTCCTAAGATGCGCATGAAGACAATATTCCTAAAAATCCTTTGATCCTATAAATCTAAAACCTAAACCAACAGGCAAAAACTCATGATGAAATTGAAGTCCAAACCTTTAAAGATGCAGAAATTTTGGAGCAAAACTCCCTTGCAGCTCGTATTGCATTAACATAGTCACCCTAAAATGATTCCAGTTAGATAAAATAATGCATGAAACATCATGCATAAGCAAGGAAAATAAGATTTTTTTTTATCACTCTGCATACTTGTCTATTAAGTGGTGTATGATAAGTACGGAATTCAGAAGCTTGTATGACACCACCCTCGTAACCTGAAAGTCAGTTAAAAGTCAAAATCTTCATATCAGAATTTAAAATTTGAGAAGAAATTTTACTGTATATGTAAAAAAGTATACTAGAGATTTCAGAAAGGACAAAACTTACAAAAAGTTAATACATGTTTGATATATAGTATTTGTTGTTAATTAGGGACAGCACATCTAATCTAATGTTTTTGCCACACAGTTAACTCTCTTAACACAAATGTTAAGTTTGAAACAGTGTTTATCTTTATATGTCACTCCTAAGAGAAGAGAAGAGAAGAGAAGAGAAGACAAAGATGAAGATGAAAAGGGAGGAATAACATCATGATGGGATTGTAGAATGGCAATATCATGAGAAGCTTCAACAGAATGTTATGAGTATTAAAAAAAGTATACATGTAAAAGATCAATTAGAGAACTTGACAGAAAACACAGAATAGAATAAAGTTTGATCCTTTTGTGTGTGTGTGTGTGTGTGTGTGTGTGTGTGTGTGTGTGTGTGTATAGAGAGAGAGAGAGTGTGGGTGTCTTTCATACCACTAAGATCTATACTATTGGTGTAAGCTCCATGACCACCCTTCGCACAATCAGCTGATGGAAGTGCATCAAGAAACCAGGGAAGCTTCTCTTTAAACTGTGCTGTAGATGGACGGTCATTAACCAAATCCGAGTGACGGAAACACTGGGAATCAATCAAAAGTGTTAGTCCTTTTGCTACTGCACCCTTTTGATTTACAATTTAAAGTCTTTTGGGAAATAATCTCCTATGTAATAAACATAATATATAGGGAAAAGTATATTACTGTTGTACAGTCTTTGCACACTCCACCCAACCCACATGGTCCTTCATCCGGGAAACAGCAAGGTGGCTGAAAAAAGACAGATATTCACTATTGTGATTGTACAAGGAGCAATATCTTATCAGATTAATACAAACAATTGCTGTAGTTAGGAAAATTAGACAGAAAAAAGAAATAAAACCATGATATGGCAACACATATACCATGTGCATGAATATAGTTTCAAAAAATGTAGAAGAGAAAGAAAATCAAGCAAACTACACACAAGTTTTTATCCAAGCGTATTAAAAGAACGTACCTGATCATCAGGTGGACAATACGAGTCATTTGTGAATTTTCGACAGCAACTAAAAGCTTCAGGTGATATCCATACAAGGAAATCATCAAGCCATGAGGCAGCAGGCTTGGCAATGTAGCTTGATTCCGGTACCAATGATGCTCTAGATATCTGCAGTTTTATGGAGCAAGATATGCAAAATCCATTCATATATGCCAAGATAAAAAAATAAAATAAAAAATACATTACAAGTCTCTTTGTGTGAAAGCCAACCATTCAACAATATCTTCAAAGTTTCACACACAGGAAGATATGAGGTATAGATACGTACAGGATTCTACATTATAATTTGTACTTGAAGGTGACTAAATCTGGAAATCAAGTTTAATTATCTAAGTTGAAGTTCATTCAAACCACTTATTATAAGTGGGACACAGTGATGGGAAGGTGATGCAATAGATGAGTGGTTGGAAAAGTCATTAATGGTTAGTGTGGTTAAAGGAAAGTCAAATCAGGTTAGTCAAAATCAAACCTGGTTAAAGATACAGGTGGTATCAATATCACAGAATATTTTGATTAAACTGTAGAAATGACTGAACAGTTACTATAAGCTAGGCTCAACATATCGATTATATCTGATTAAATTCTTTAAATAAAATATAAAAATTAGATAAGAAGTTTTCAGTAACAACCACTTTTTAAGAATTCAATCATTGATTACCTCGTTTAAAAGAGAATTTGAATCACAGTGGCTAATGGAGCATAGCTGGTTTGTATGTTTAGATTCCAAACTGCAGGAGAGAATATCAGGAAAACAGCAAAAAGTTGAGATAAAAATTTGAAGACAAAAGAGCATACAACCAAACTAAACTGTGTGTCATTGGCAAATAGACACCGAACTTTCACTTTGTTCCAATTAATCCCTAATATCCTACTATTGTTACAACAAATCCTCCTGTTAACATAAGGTCGTGTTATAGGGAAAATTAACGTACAACACTTTGAAATAGAGATGAACCTGGAGCAAAGAAAAGGAATGTACAACAATTCTAGGCCCAAGAACTGGAGTGAATTAAGAGACCCTATAAACACAAGAACTAAGAAAGGCACGAACTATTACAGCTCCTAATTCTAGTAGTACAATCAGAGCAATATATACAAACAAAATTATATCAGAATCTTGATTCTGATCGATTCCCATAATCATTGACAAAGATATTGAGAAGGAAATATGTTTTCTGATAAATTGCTTTAGCAAAATGAACACAACACATTAGATTTACATGACACAAGGTAATAAATACATTCTACTACTATTTACAAGAAACAATAAATAAGCTGAAACATTTCCTGTAATACTAAGGATCCTATGCAATCAGGAAGTAATTATTTAATTATTTATTAATGTGTTACACGAAACAACCACTACCATAAATTTAGTGCCTTTTACAAGTAGGTACCTTGGACTTTCAATTCCTCCTAACCCCAAATAGACCCATTTGTTCACCCTTGGCAACTTAACCCCAAATTATCAAATGAGTTAATTGTAATAATAGTACAAGTTCAATGAACACAGTGAAAGTTCAAGGTGCTGACTGTATAAGGCATAAAGTTTTTCCCTAATGTTAATTGATACATCTCTGAGGTTTTTCGCATGATAAAACATTAGAGGAAAATAATCACATGGATAATTTGTTGCCAACTAATTCTATTTCTTTTTTCACTCATTAAGGTTTGCATGCTTAAGGCCTTCATTGTGTGAATAGTACAACATTAAATGTTATGCTTAAAAGACAATGACCTGTAATTGTAATCTTTCACAACAAAATACAATGGTGGTCCTACTCTGAGGTACTCAGAAATGTTACTGAAATACCCCTGTAAAAAGAACAAAAATAACCACTATAAGAGGCTGGACGACAAAGAATGGAACGGACAAAAACATGGGAAATGAATTAGAAATTAGACCTGAAGATAGGAGTCCCGCGGAAGAGCAATCTGTTGCTCTAGACCAGGTTCAATCCGCGTGCATAATGCCTGAAAATAAAAAATCATAGCGAAAATCACGTTTTCCAAAAATATCTTACTGAAATTTGTTATTTTATCATTTTCCTATGTAACTTACAATGCTTGCTAAGGTGAATGCACCAAATATGGCGACGACCAAGATTTTAACTCCCCATAGTCCAAGAAATGGTGCATGAACCTCCTATGTTTACACAATGATAACAGAGTTAGTTTTGATACTAAAAGCAAATCAAAATAGTATAAGGTTTATGCTGTATATATCATAGATGTTTTGCCAATTATCACCACCTAGAATGAGAAAACAACAAAACTGAATTCATAAAATATGAGTAGCACAATAGTATCTTTTTTTTTCTTTCTTTTTTAGTTTTTATGTACTCCATGAACTAAATAGAATTCTACCTTCATATATCGTGTCAGCAGTCCATCTGTCTCCTGCCCAATTCCTGCACTTTGATGGTGATATGATTAAGAACCATATGCATGCAAGTAGAGAGAGAAAAAAAATCAAAATACTCAACTCAACAAAAGCTGAAAACAATCCAGGCCTATTGCAACAACAACAAGCCTTATCCCACTAAATGGGGTTGGCTACATGGATCAAATTACGCCATAATGTTCTATCATAAACCATATTTGGATCCAACTCATTAATCTCTAAATCTTCCCTTATAGTTTTTCTAGGTCTTACTCTACCTCTTCTGATCTGACTCTCCTCCGTCTGATCTACTCTTCATACTACAGCATCAACAAGTCTTCTCTCTACATGCCCAAACCACCTAAGCCTATTTTCTACCATCTTTTCTACTATAGGTGCTACCCCAACTCTCTCTATCTCTATCTCTCTCTCTCTCTCTCTCTCTCTCTCTCTCTAATGGTGTCATTCCTAATCCTATCCCGTCTAGTCTTACCACTCATTCAACACAACATCCTCATCTCTGCTACACTTACTTGATTCTCGTGTTGGTTCTTAACTGCCCAACATACCCTACAACATCGCCGGTCTGACTGCCGTCTGATATAGTTTTCCTTTCATCTTAACCGCCCAACACTTCGTACCCTACAACATCGCCGGTCTGACTGCCCAACACTTGTTTACCTTGGCTTGAACAATCTTAGTCTTCAGGATCTCTAATGTGTTTGCAAAGTTTGCAGAGTTATGCTTAATCTCGGTAAGACGACAAATCCATTTTACGAAAGTCTTAACCACACATGATACTTCATTGCATACTTCATTGGTAGGTGTATACTTTTGTAAAATGGATTTGTCGTCTTACTGAGGTGTATACTATGCTTAATCTTGGTATGTGTATACTTCATTGCTTCTTTCTTGAAGTATACACCTACCAAGGATTGATGAAGCTCACAGATCTTACTATGGGTTATGTACACTAGATTGTACATGCATTCTCCCCCCCTCTTGTCTCTTCCCTTCCCATATCCCTCGTTCTTTCTCCAACCAGCCAACGGCTCAACCCTCCTCCTTCATCTCAAGCTTATCTACAAGTACAACTCCAGTATCAACAGAAAACTCGTCATAGTGATCCTCCCTCCCATCCAATCATACCCCTCAAGGAGTTCCTCTTCTCCACCTGAAGAGATGAGAGAGAGAGAACTAGAGGGATATGGCGAGGAATTTCGTCTCACTCTTCTTAACCCTTTCCTTTCACCTCTCCATCCACCATCCCCAATTCACCTCTCTTCCATCCTCTTCATAGCATGCATTACCTTCTCTAGTGAGAAATTTACATACAACAACAACCACCAAGCCTTATACTACTAAGTGGGGGAGACCTAGAGAGAAATTTACATATAAGCAAAAAAACATAGGAGCGGAATTAAAGAAGCAGAAATACCCATTCACCAACCACAGTCCAATCACCCCCATTGAATGGTAGCAAGCCCTTCACCAATCCTTGTCTCTGCCACCATGTACAACAGCCTTCCCTATTGCACAGATCTATACACCACTGAAGCCATGGAGGTTTCTTGAGGACCACGGCCAGAGTAGAGACACATCTGAGGCGTGGAGGTGATGGCAAACCCTACAGTGACTCTGGGGGCACTTCACAGTGCAAGAACCAAGATCTGCGGTGGAAGTAAGTTGGCGGCCAATGAGAGTGGAGCGGGGGAAGGTGGTAGTAGAGGTAAGATTAGGCTTGAAGGAGAAGGGCTGGAGAAGATATGGTGCAGAGGGTCAATGGTAGTGTTACTGTGAGGACTGGATTAATCATAAGGTGCAAAAGTGTGGTGTTTGATGGACAACCTTAACATTTTATCCCTTGTCGTATACACGTGCCTAAACATCCTACAGGCATAAGTCTTACGCTTAAAAAAAAAACTCGATAGAGACTACAAAATGAAGAGATAAATAATTGAAATGTCTTCATGTCTAGTCTCTCAACAAAGAACAAAGAAAATTTCAAGAGATGATATATATAATTATGTGTCTTATATATATTCTACTCTTCAATGGATACACCTCTTTAAAATGAGGGAACATAAGAAGATTCAAAGAATCCTCAAAGGTCAGTAAAATTTGGGCATGACGGACAAGAAGAAAAGAATCATGGAAATAATGACCCCAACACTTAAGAGAACTCAACAGAAGAATAATGATTATATAGGCAATGAAGGATAACAGCGCTCTAATGTGACATTGAAGTTATAAGGTTTTGGACAAGGAATGACAAAGACCAAAAGACATTGAATATGACTGTGGTTTTTATACAAAAGATTAGAAAATAACCATAATACAAGACTTCTAATCCAAACTATATAAGAGAACAAATCCTGATTATTACTAGTCTACTAATCCAAATTAGATAGAGAAAAAAGCATGAAATATAAAGAAATACAGAAACTGCTAGTAGGAGACAAACTAAATATTCTAAACTGCACTAAGGTACAACACAAATATTATCAGATACTTTTCGTATACATTTAACAAAAACAAAAGATCTCATGTCTTGTATGCATAAGAAGAAAGGCATAAATGATCAATTCTTCAAAATTTGGTCATAGAGATTCCAATATCATTTAAGAAACAACTGCCCAAAAACATAGCCTGTGAGATGCATACTCAAGAGTGGCTATTATATCCAATAAAAAACCAAAGTATCCATGAGCAAATAGGTTGTATGTACCTTCCGTCTGCTCCACAGAGTATGGGTTCAACTTAATGCATGGGAAGCAGTCAATTCTGTTATCCTTGGCTCTCTCAAAGTCTAATGTAACCAAAGCCACAAAAGCAGTGATTTGTAGAAGGAAGTCCAGCAGAACCGCCAAAGCTATAGAAAATATATTGTAATGAGTTAAGAAACACGAAGAAAAAATAAACTTAAAATCACTTTTTAAAGGAGTTGGATTTCCCCTCTCCTTTCTATGTAATTAAACAAAATTTAAATACAACATACAAAGATGTCAACTTAGTTTTTTTTATCCAAAAGGGCCGGACAAGAGAAGAAAATTCTTTAACCTGCAATCATGGAGAAAACATGGCATGCTGGCATAGAAACAAATGATCCTACTGTAAATGCAAGAATCTCTGATAAGCTGGCGAGTGTTATGGACGGTCCAACTTCCCCCAGTGCATTGCTTATTTGTTCTTCAATTGGTAAATCTGAGGGTTGCCGTTTCACAGCATCTACGATTATACACATGTTATCTACACCAACCTAATCAAAGAATGAAAATCCAAGAAAAGTAGTGAAATCTCACAATACTTGGCGAGAGACATGACTAAAACATTATGGAAAGACAGAGCAAGAAACTTATAAAATTATAATAAATTGATGGAATAAGAATCACAATAACTTTCAATGTTGCTTAAATTCTTTGTACAGTAAGTAGAATAGGTTTAATGCGTCTTAGGAAATAGTGGTAGCTTAATTACTGTCTAGTAAGTTGCAGTTGGCATTCGTGATCTTTGTAATCTTCATGTGTATAAAGTAAAATATTATGCTGGGTGTTTACACACTTGAGCTCATTCAGAAAAATCTTTTCTTTCAATTCTCACATTAACTCTTTCAGTTTTAAAATGACTCAAGCGGCAGCAGATGCTGCCTATACATAACTTCAGTATAATGGCATTAGGAATATAAAACATCAACTGAAAGTAGAGAAAAACTGGAGTAAGAAATCAAAAACTCCATGAAATTAGAACACTTTTAGTCTATTTGACTTGGACACACATCAGCAGTAATAAAATATAAATGACAATGGACAAAACAGAAAGACTTACAGCTAAAACCAGAAAAGGTATGACTTCCATTATGATTAGCGTAGATTTTACTCCAAGAGCACTGAAAAATCCAACTGATCCGAGGACTGAAAGCATAACAAGCAAAACTCCCGAAAGACCAAGCAATACCTAAATGTCGTAGCATCAAGTCAAACATGAGTGGTTCACAATAATCATAGTAATAGCGATCTTAGCTGACGAACCATTTCATACCACTTATAAAAGTCAACTTGTGATGGAACCATGCACACAACAAAACAAAGAATAATAGGAATAGAGTAAATAAGGAAGGAGTGGATTGTGTATTCAATCCTTAATGGAAAAGTATGGGTCCCTTGCAAGAGAATTCCAGAGCTACAGCTCCTCAGAGAAAATATTTTCTGCCCTCACAAATAATGCCCCCCACATTTCCCTTCTCTCACTGTCTAATATCCATGTGGAGTTTTGAACATGGCTTTTTATTAATAAACAAGGCCAACCATAGATGAACATGAAATGTCAATATTCCAAACAAACCGTTGTCCATGAGGTGCTAGCTCAGTGGTAAGAGTTTGGCCTTGTAACCTCAAGGGATGGAGTTCAAATCCCCTCGGATACGGTTGTAAAATGGTTATTAGTGTCACTTTAACTAACAATAACAATTTTCCCCTTACCCAATTTTTTTAAGAGAATATAAACAACCATTACATGATATCCAATAACGAGAAAATGAGGAAAAGCAACAGAAAATAAGAGAAAGTGACAAGAAAAAAATCAAAAGAGAATTTCTGAGACAAGAAAAACTGATATTGTTGAGAATAACCAACAAACTGATTTTGTATGTTCGTAAAATTTATAGGGAGATGTTAAGTCTTAACTGTTACCCTTTTTCACAGAGAAGTAAAGCTGTAACTTCAATGCTGATTCAGTATGAACAGTAGCCAACTTATAACTTTAATTCTGACTCAGCATAGACAATACATCTTACACTTCAACAATAGGTTTCACAGAAATAGACAATCTAGTATTCATTCTTCAAACTTAGGGTGAATGGAGAAATATAAATTGATCCGACACGCTGAGTTTCGACCATAAGTCATTAAATCAAGAGGTCTGACTTTGAGACTAGTTAAGTTGGTCAGCTAGCTGATCCTGAAGAGGAATGTGATAACAAGGCTATTTGTTCAGCCCTTTCTCTTAAGCAAAAAATATGTCGAGCTTCATTTGTATTTTATTCTCGTATGAAGAATAGAATTGTGAACTAATCTGAGAATATCACACAGCAGAACTGTAACGGAAGTATGCATATGAAGTTCATGTGGTATAACTACCCATAGTATTAGTGTTGTTGTGAAAAGCTACTTTCTTCTATTCTAATCAGTTTCATTTGAAATTGTAACATTTATAGCGAGTTTAGATCTACCATCAACAGAAACATACTAGCTGGGCAGTCAAAAGAGAGCTCTCACTAACTACAAGAAGCTTAACTACAACAGTAAGCTAAGTATTCTTATGCACACACATGCACTGCCTTGAGTAATAATTAAGGACATTTTCATCAAGAGGTACAACTTAGCACATATTAGCACTTATAAAAGACATGTATGTATTGAATGCACACAAACAATTCAGTATACCAGTAAGCAATAAATGAGAAAAGGACAATAGGAACTTAGACACCTAAAGATAAACATCATACCTTGGTCGAGAGGTAGAAAGAAGATAAATGATGTGGTGTATCTCCCAATGTCACTGATATATAGGCGAACATTACAATATAGCTGACCTAAAGAGATGTAGGAAATGAAGTCAATGTACATTCAAGTATAGCAAATCTTCAATTCATAAATCCATAACCAAACTATTTAGTTGATGAGTTTATATGTAACGTAAATCAGTTTTCATGTATAGTTGAAAGAAAAGGAAAGTTATTACAAGTATTGTGATGACATCAGCAGTGCTTTCTCTCTTCAATTCTTCCTCAATTGAACTTTCAGCAGAGAACGATAAAGTAAGATTGTTAGATTGCACCATTGGCAGCAATTCCTCCTGCCAAATGTAAAATTGGTTCAAAATAAATCACTCCAGTTATGGATTTGAATCCATGCTCGGTATCTACTATATCTAAGCAAGCCAACTTATACCATGGAATTAAAGGAAATAATGAAATAATAGAAGAAAATCAAAAGAAAAAAACATATCATGATAACTTATTTTCTTAAGCTAACCAAGAACATAACAATGTCATGGACAACAAAAAGTAAAACAAAATGCCGAATTATAAGTTACACAAGAATTAATAACTGTGGTGACTATATTTAGGAGTCAAACCTTAGCTAACTGGATGAAAGCTTTCTCCCAAGCAATTGCCTTCCCGTTCTCATCTCCAAATTTTGCGAGTGCATTATTGACAGGGTATGTGATAATAAATGCAGAAGCCTAGAATACGGTAATCAGCATATAAGTAATGTGTAAACAGACATTTGCCAAAATGCATGACCTTACCTCAGAATAATTGTTCCCGGAAAACCCTCCCAAGGCCGTAGTTGGTTCTAGGGGAGCCTTAAATGCACTAAAGCATGTTTCTGTAGAAGTGTAATGCTGAAAATGATATATTCAAATAATCAGAGTTAAACATATACCAGATAGACAGACAAATAATATAAGGACATTGTTAGAACCCAAAAATAAAAAACCGTATTCAATTTACAGGTGAAACTCCTTACAACCAGGGGGAATATCCTGTACTGGACTGAAATGAAACTGCTAAAAAGGATATGGAGCTTAGCTCCCTATAGATGGAAATGAAACTTCAGAAACAAAAGAAAGATAAAACCAATTCTGAGAGAAAGCCAACCTTCTCAAAACCACATTTGGAAGCTTCAAACCAAAATTTTTTTTTTTACGAATGCTTCAAACCAATAATAATAGAGACCCAAATATATTTAAACTTAAAACTAAGATTGGGAACCGCTTCTGGGACAGAGACGAGGCCAACGCATCATGGATGATGACGGGGCTAGGCCAATTAATACATCTGGGACAAAGATGGGGCCAATGCACTTGGGGAAAAGGATGTGGTCAAAGCATCCGGCAAAGAAAGTCGGGAGAGTGCGAGTTAAACCAACAAAAGTCACCATCAACAGGAAAACAAGACACCACTAATATGATTACTTTGTGCAAAAAGAATTGTCGTCAGTGGAAATAAAAGCCGCTAATATGATCCATTAGTGAGAAAAGAATTTCATGACAAACAACAAAGAACAAGCCGACCTCACAACACAACAGAAGAAAGGGAAGGGAAAAAAATACATAATTGAGCAAGTGCCCAGAAAATATGCGGAAGACAAAGATGCAACAACAAAAAGTGTCGGAGCATGCATGAAAACTAAGACCGAAGAGCTTGAGGGTGGTCCAATGGAAGCAAGAGCCCCTTGAATGCGAGCAGCAACAACCAAAAAACGACAAAACAGTACTTGAAATTGAAAGTATGTAGTAGCATAGCCATGCAGGTGGCTGGTAGGGTTGAGTTAAACCCAACCGCCTCCCCCCC
>Ga0228711_1001726_pt1 | contig 32693 bp, 17 predicted proteins | sample MedpolnodulmetaG_2_FD_177996 | JGI IMG/M metagenome (GOLD analysis project Ga0228711, IMG submission 177996) | Root nodule microbial communities from Medicago polymorpha collected in Santa Monica, California, United States - brown nodules | ecosystem: Host-associated > Plants > Roots > Nodule... | reverse complement strand
CATGCTAAATTCAATTTCAGAATTATACCACTTAAGATTAGAGAATATTAGTCCCACCCTTACCTTAGATTAGATGATTGCAAGGTTCTACGAGTTCTTCTCTTCTCTTGGTTCTCCTCTTTTCTCCTTTTCTCCAAAAGCTTTTAACCTAATTTGTGTCTGACTTTAAGCTTTTATATCTTACACTCTCAACATATTTTCTAACTAAATCCACGTATTTTCTAACTACACCCACACATATTTTCTAACTACGTCAACGTATTTTCTAACTAAATCCAAACATATTTTCTAACTAAATCAACGTATTTTCTAACTAAATCCAAACCAGCCCCTCAAATATATTTATTCTAAATATCCAACATATTCTACTAAAAAAATAATAATATAAAGTCACTTAATAAAATATAATACACCACAACACGTCATAAATCAATCATAAATCAACATAAATCACATAAGTCATATAAAAGACTCTAAACTCAACCAAAAATAATTAAATAAGAAAATATGGCGTTACATAGAGGACATATAGTAATCTAAAAAGATTGGTAACAAACTCAATTAGAGCTTATAAATAGAGAAGAGAATTAGAGAAGGAGCGTTACAGAGAAAGAGAGAAACAAAGCGGCAAAAGAAAAACTAGGGTTGTGGGGAGAATAGGCAAGGAGGCATAGCGAGAAGAACCTAGAGAGAGATTCAACTGTAGCGAGAAGAAGCATACATGTCTAAATGTAACTGTTGTGTTCTTTTATCTGAATCTATAAATGTGTTTATGCATCTCTTATGTTGAATATATTTTCACCCTCTAGTGGCGGGTTGGGCGCCTGCACCCTTGTGGTGTAGATTTGCAGGAAAAAGAAGTTTAGTAGCAGTGAGTCTCTGAGGATGGCCTTGAAGCCTACTCGTTTACCTAAAGCTTTTGGGAGTCTTTATCGAGTCGATGCTCTGATCTGTGACACTAGGGATTGAAGATTTATTTTATTTAGACTATGTTTTTAATTCTATTGTATTCAGTTTTTGTTGAAACTATGATGAGATGTATACTTTAAAGTTTTTGAAAACTATTCCGCTGCGACGTTTTTTTTTAATCTAAATAAAATACTTTTTATTTTATGAAGATGTGTGACACCCTTACGTACGTTAATAATTATTATATTTTTATTAGAAAATAATATGTGGCGTTTAGGGTGTTACATATAGCAACCATTAAATTTATTTTTTATTCTTTACCTATTTAACTATTTTCTATTGCAATATATTAGATAGCACTTCAGGTATTTGGTAATGTTTATTGAGATGATGAGTGATAAACTTGAAAAAAATCTTGGCCACTCATCCAAATTCTATAATTATCAATTTGAATTTTTTTATTACGTGATTATTACTCTTCTCTATATTAACTACGAATTCCCAACTCTTTCTATCCTATGCTTTGTGAATTATATTGAGACACCTTCTTAGATTGTATCTTTGTCTTTTTTTTATAAATTTCTTTGAGATATTAATTTCTATTTTTTTGTTTTAAAAGCTTTATTGACTTTCTCTGAATATTAGAGATTATTTAGTGAAACTAATGAATTGCATTTTATTATCTTACTGTTTCATATTTATCATAACTTTAATTTTAGTTTAATCCGGTTGTAGATGATCATTCTCCACTCTTTTTGCAATCACGCCACACAAGTTTTAGTTGAATTAATTTTGCTTTTAAAATATATATTCACGACACTAATCTTTAATTAATTACACCTTACTAGCAAACCTCTAAAACCGCCCCCGCTTCTTATCCCAACTTTTCCACTTTCCATAAACTTTAATTTTCTCTTACAAAATATTGGTTTAAACAATTATTTCTATGAGTTAAAATTACATAATTAAATAGTTATTACAGCTCATAAGACCCGTGGGACGCGCGGGTCATCAATCTAGTTAATTATTAAAAATACTATAAACAAATTTTCACCACCAACCAAATACAACGCGAGGATTGGAACAACTTTTGACGAACGGTGAAGATTCTTCTTCGGTTCTACAGTCATCCTTGTCCGTCCGCTATCGGTTTTGTTAATTGTGGCTTGCAGAATTTCTTGAATTATTTTCCATCAACGAAACGCACTAAACAACACCATACACCACTTGGGATGGGATTCCATTCCTAGATATTGGATTCCAATTTTTCAGCATCAACACGTTTTAGGACCTTCCATATTTTACATTAAATTTTATGTATACATTATCCCTTTTGTTTCAACACTTTCACATTAAAAAGATTAAATAGATTATCCCTTTTGTTTCAACACTTTCACATTAAAAAGATTAAATAGACAAGTTATTTTTTGAACTTACATTAAAAAGATTAAATAGACAAATTATTTTTTGAACTTGCAAGTATCAATCAAAACAACTTCTAATTTAACCAAACAATTTGACGGTTAATGAATCCAACAAAAAACGAATTGTTCATAAAAATCTAAGTTCGATTCTTGGGTGAAACTATTTTTTATCAAAATTTATTGAAAGTAGTTTGATGAATTTCTACTATGAAAAGTTATTGTATGACACAATAAATAATCTGTGACCCCTCTACATTGATCATACATCAATGCCAACACACCAGAGGCTATTTTGTTTATGAAATTTAGCTCTTGAAGACTAATTTGTTAGTAATAGTTCTCACATGATTGCAATTATTGACAGATTTTTCCTTGACATTACATAAATTTCATGGCAAAATTAGTCAATAGTAAACTAACACTCATGTGAAAACAAGCAATGTGATATGTCCAGTACGTGTCACATTATATCATATAATGACAAAAGTTAACAAAGAAATTTTTTAAATGACATCTTACAATTTTAAAGACATGATCTGTGATATTTTCAATTATTTCCGTTTTATGATTTGATCTCCACGACTATGTACACTATATTGAAATCGATTAGAAGATCCTCGTTCTCTCTTTGACAACTTCACCCATCTATCAATATTTGATGACCTACATTAATTCAATCTTAAATTAGCAATTTTTGTAACCAAACTCTCAAAAACACGAGTTATTTCAACTTAAATGCATGAGGAGATTACATATCATTTAAAAGACAAGTTGATTAGGATCAATTTTATCCAAGCCCTCTCCACTCCCCTCTCTACTTTATCACCTTTCCTTCTATTTTAGATGACAAAAAGAGGAACAATCTTAGAGCAAAACTAAAAATTAGAAACCCTTCTTAAAGATAACATATCTTTTATCTGTGTCCGTCAACAAGGTGAAGAAGCACAATCATTATATAAAAGATTGGGTTGGTGTTAAGTGTACTATTACTATAAGATACAAGATCGAAAAGAATGCATGTATGTCAAGATACATGGTTTTTCGAGAAAAGGTCACATCCTTCAATATCATGATTGGGAAAAAATATGGTCTTAGCTAAAGGAGTTCAAACCAAACTTAGTAAAATAATGAACAATTTGAATAGTTTCAAAGTTAACATTAGAGATCATGAAGTGAGAAAGCTTAGGGAGGAAACACCTCGGTTCGACCAATTAATTTATTCTCTTATCTCTCTTTTGTTCTCTCTTTAATATTGTTTTTCTCTTTTTTTCAATGAAAAGATAAAATCTATCTGAGCTTAGACCTTTTTTTTTAAATAAAAAAAAAAAAAGAAGATAAATTTTTTATAATGATTGTTTTTGTTTTTAATTGGAGGCAATTAACTTTACTTGAGATGTATCTGACACTGTCCTCGCAAGCTTAACTCAGTTGGTAGAGACAACATATAATATATGTGAGGTCTGGGGTTCAAACCCCGACCACTACCAAAATAAAAAAGATGTATTTGACACTAATCCTAAACAACTCTTCTAACTGAAATTTAAATTTAAATTTATCACATTATAGAAGTGTAATATTCGTGCTAAACCCAACGTTACCTTCATTTAGTTATGTTGTGGAAACTGCAAAGACAAACGTAAATAAATGTCATTTTCCTTTTTCCATTTTCATAGTTTATTTCGTTTATATATCCTATCAAAGAGACCACGAGTATTATTGAGAGCCATTGGTTGTGCCTTTATTTTATATTACATTATTATATGCTACACACTATACCATATGTTTATGTTTATTATCCGCACTGTTGACGGATAGCAACTTAGGATTTTTATTGATATCTTTTGAAAAAGTTAAAGTTCAATTTGTATATCTATGTTAGTATAAAAAGTTACACGAGTAATCGTGAACATAGTTCAATTGTAAAAAATGTTGCAATATATTAAGATCAAGATTTGAATCTTGGATTCTCTCTTTATTCACCTTAACCGATGAGTTTTTTTTTGTCAAGTAGCCTATTGGTTAGAATTCACCTTATAAGGTGAATAAGTGAGGTGTTCGGGGTTCGAACCTCGGTCCCTGCATATAACAATACATTGTTCCTACCAATTGAGTTAAACTCACGAAGACAACCAATGAATTTCTTACAACTAAACTACTTAATAAAAAATATTATACACATGTGTTCAATCACAACTCACGAGGTAAACTTAATTTGGCTAGATATTTTAGAAACTAAATGGTATAATGGTGAAATTTAATTACATTATCAAAGTTAACTACTTAATATGCGCTCTAAAAGTATTAATTTTGTTTGAAAAATAATTAATATATAATAATTTTTTTATAAACCATTTAATCTAATGTATTCAATATTTTTGAGATCTTATAGATATTTTTCTTCCCAATTAACTCTCAATTTTTATCAAGGTCCATTGCAATAGGACATATTCTTCGTCCTGTAAAATGGATACGCATAGATATGATGCTACATAAGATTTCAGGAGAAGAAAGCTAGGGATATACATTCATCTAGATCAAGCATCTAATTAATCAATATTCCATGATAATGTTTCTAGGGTGAAATATGTCTTTTTATTTGTGGAACTGTTTCTATTATGCTTCGTCAGTTCGTTGTGTTCATTTTCAATGCTAGTGTTGACATGTTCTTTGGTTCCATGCCAATTTGACTAATGCCATGGCAATGTGAATGTCCTCCCACTCAATGCAACACCTTTCAACATTACATTTAATAACTAAAGTAACGACCTGCAAACAGATATTTAAAGAAATGCAATAAAAAAGTTTATCCCATATTCTTCTTGTATAATTTAGCAAACTCCAAAAGTATAATTATGATAATTTTTTAAAGGAAAATAATTAAAATGCATTGTAACAAAGAAAATTCGCCGTCTGTGGGAATCGAACCCACGACCACGTGGTTAAAAGCCACGCGCTCTACCAGCTGAGCTAAGACGGCTTGATGTTAAGATATTGTGAATTAAATATAAGTATCTAGTCAATAATTTATCCTCATTACCTTCAATGTGCAAAGTAGCAAATTTGAATAGTATTTTATGTCCAACGGCATAGCAAGAAAATGAGAGAAAGGTAAGCTATGAATAAACTTTGAGAATCATTAAAAATCAATCGAGAGTTCTTCCCTACAATCAATTAATAAACATTTTTTGTGTACTAGAGTTTTAGTACTTAATCCTACTTTGTATACACTGTTTTTTACATCACCAATTTGTATAGAGGTGGGCAACTGCTACTTTTTAAGCAGCTTGATAATCATGGGCGATTCTATGGCCCGGCGACCCCGGGCACTCGCCCAGGTTCCGACCCAATTTTTTTGCAATTTCTTATGTAAATCCTTATGAATTTCTTATATAAACCCCTATAAATTGGACAATTTCTTTAGATTTTTTGATTATTTGCTTGCAATTTCTTATGTAAACCTCTATAAACTATAAATGTGTTGCAATTTTTTTTTACCCGGGCTTTACAATAATCATGGCTCCGCCACTGTTGATAATCACTATCAAAACTGTTAATCGTCAGGGAACAATCAAATAATGTCCAAGATGATGCATTTGCGGTTATAGCACAATCAAATAATTTTTTTTAAACGTTATTACGTAATTTAATTCATGTAGCCGACTTAACTTAGTAGGATAAGACTTGATTGTATTTATTGTTTAACACCATGTATCATGTGTGTAACTTAGCTTAGTGAATGACGAAAGTTGATTTTTAATGAATTGTTTTATTGATATGAAGAAAAGAAAAGTTGAACTGCGTCTATGTCTTTGCTTTAGGTTAACGTACATAACAAAATAAAATCACCTCTAAACAAGAATACTCAATACACATATGGTTTCCATGTTGAAAGATAAAACCATAGTTTTATAACTCGATTCAGTAATCGACTCGGCAATAGTATTAGGTCATTAGGTTACTGATCGAACCACATAACTGAACCATAATAAACCAGATGACTCATTGTATAACTCGGTCTCTAAAAATATTTTGTATTTAAGCATATTAAAGCATGTGACTTATCTTAAAATAAATTCTATAACAACTATTAATTTCTACGATGTCATAAATAAATACAAAATATTTTAAAATATAGTCATACTCCCTCCGGTTTCAAATATAAGAAAATATTTCTTTTTTAGGTTTATTGAGTAGTTAATGTATCTAGTTTACATTGTAAAGCAGATACATTAATTATTCAATGAATTAAAAAAGAATTTTTTCTTATATTTGAGACCGGAGAGAGTATTCTACAACCGTACATGAGTTCATCCAATTTAAAATGTTTTTTACTATTCTTAAATGCCCCTATACTAGCCACTGCCGATGCATAACTATAGAGTATAGACTCTTCTTCTTCTCCGCATCACTTACTCCCACCACAGTGCCCAATGTAATCCCACCACTAGAATGAAACCACTTCCCCATAATCCATATCACTCGCTTATTATTCCAACTTTCCAAAATTTCACTTTTCACGTTTATTGGTACTAGTTAATTTCTATAAAATAAACAAACCATCTCTGGCCCTTAATTTTTTCTTCTTCTCTGATGCTTTTCTATTCATGTTTTTTCCTCCTACTTTAGTAACTAACTAATCATCTTCTACCTTCTCCTAATAGAAGAATACAGTAATTGATGCCTTCAAAAGCAAAACAGAACATGGTGATGGCTAACTGAAGATGATGAAGTGTTGAACTGGTTCTGCCTGCATTTTTTTTTTGAAATATTGACAGAACCGGACCGATTCACCGGTTTTTCACGATTCACACCGGTCCATACCGGTTTGATGACATGACTGATCCAACTTTCGACTCGAACCAGCCATACCACCGGTTCAATCGGTCCAACCGGCCGGTCCGAGCCGGGTTTTAAAACTATGGATAAAACCACCTTGCATTGACCTGAAACATGAAATTGTAGATATGTTCTCAGTAGGGCCGTTCCAATAAAACTGGAGGCTCAACTTTAATATTAAGAATAACACCTAATAAAAAATTAATGATAATTTAAACAATTACAAAACGTTATTTCTTGTTAAAAAAAACAATAAGCATTATTTTGACTATAATTTGTTTTTTTTTTAAAAATATTTGTTGATAGATGTGTGAGTTTGGCCTAACTTGTCCATTTACTTTTTATTTTTGTCAAATAATAAGTGTTTGATTTAAACCTACATAACAAATAGAAATATTATCCTACATCCCAACAATTATATTCATACCCCTGCAAATAATTGAGGCCCCCATAAACTGGAAGTTCGGCTTCGCAGAGCTCTTTGCGCTTACCCAAGCACGGCTCTGGCTCCGGTGCAAGTTCCAAATCACTCCCACCATAATACCAAACATATATTTATACATATCAAAATAAATTTTGGGTGTCAATTCACTTTTGCTAACCATAAAAGTAATTCAAATTTTTATGCATGCTGTAATTTGTATTTTTTTCTTCAATTTCTAATGAAAAAAGTCAATGTACTTTTAATTTCTTTTATGATTATTGAGTTATTATTTTAAATATATAAACACATAAAAAATGCAATTTTTTCAAGCACTAGAAAAAAAACCCTCTAAAAAGCACATGAGAAAACATTTTCACTTTTAACTTTGTTTCAAAGAGTATGGTGACTTCAAATCCGAACCTGGGAACATCAAATATGCCATAATCTTTTTCTTTTATCATATCAACTACAACGAAAACACTTTCATTTTTAAAGCTTCGAAACACATATTAAACAACCCGTGTGATTAATTGATAATTTTCATAATTATTTCTTTTTCTTATCAAAAACTTGTATCAGATTGGGCCAATGCCCATTATCCACGTAAATCGGGCACCCTCCATGCTGAACGTGCATAGATCAATTTAGGGCGGCGTAGATCAATATGGACCGTCAAAACCCAACCCAAGGACAAGTCGTCATAATCTGCTCACACGTGTCGACTAAAGATTGTTGCTCGAATAAGGACTTGAGGTCTAGAATCCCTAGTTCCTCGCAATAAAGGCCAACTCATGGTTTCATTCGATGTATACAGACTTTCTACCCTAGATACCTCTTACCGTTGACGCCTACTAACTTGACTGTCAGTGTTTGCAGCTACGCCACCCTCCTTCGAAGAAGAATGAAGATATTGATTGAAGGCCAACGGTTCAAAGGCACCTCCACCATTCATACCACATATCCCATGTTCGGCAATGACCAGAACAAATAATTTATTTTAATATTTTTTGGATAAGCAAAGAGGGTTAAATCCAAAAAGAAAGACAAAGAAAACTAGAAAATTATACTTAACTTGTTGCATACAAACCTTGATATTCTCGTCAAAAAGTAAATGTTGCATTGTCCTATCCTACTTATGCAGACCAAGAAGATAAAAAGAAGTCAAAGTCACACTACAGCTAACAGACCAATCTACACTACGATTACCGCCACACATGAGAAACTTTTACCTACCAATTGCACGAGAAACTTTTACCTACCAATTGCACGAAATCAACCTTGGGAGGTCGGGTAAATCCTCCTCCCACCCCTCCAAATAAACTAAATTCACCAAGACTTATAGAATGGTAATTATAAAGATTTCCTAAATTATACAGATAAATAATCTAGATTTTAAGCCGATTGAGTCGCGATGCTTACTCTTTTCCTCATGTATTAATATCAACATTATCAATGAATCGTCAGTAGAAAATGGAGTCAACATTATCCTTGAATCTTCAGAACTAAAAATATACCACAAAACTTTCCACTACCAAGTGGCAAAACATGTTAAAAACGATAATGGTCAAGTATAGTTAAATTCTTTGATAAAACTTCACTGAAAATCTGTCATTACACTAATTCCTATTCCTCCTGTTTGCAGACCATGCTGAAAAGATACATAAACGGATGCCTTCCAAAACTATTTTGATAAATAAACAAAATTAGCTGAATTTCCCATGCACGGTCGCATAGCAATGTGCAAGCAACTCACTGCTCTGCCTTTATGAAATGAGGCGCCAGCAGTTTTGTGACGGTAAAGCCAACGAAGGAGTCAACATCAAAGAGTTCTTTCAGCTTTTTATCACATAATATTTGCCTCTTGTCAGAAGGATCCTTCACAAAGCAGCCAATGAAAAATTAAATTTGTTTTAGCTAATATGTACAGACACAATAAGTTCAAGATATATGCAGCTAGCAATTAGCATTTTCCATGCTAATTAGGGGAAGTTGGTGATTAACAAATTCATTGATCAGAAAAAGTGTACAACTCTGTGATAAGGAAAAAAAATGGCCAAGCCGATAACAATTGACCAAAGAAAGAATCTGAACAACATTAGTTAAATTAAGTTCAGCTTTTTAGTCTCTTATCTTTTATAAATTATAATTTCATTACATAGCTGGTCTCATGTTCAACAAATAAGAGGATTGGTTGAGTTAGGTTGACAACCAACATTAAACCAACGTGTGCATTTTATGTTGTAATAGAAAAATGGAAAAAGTGGAGGGTCAACAGCCAACAATTAACTAGTTAAAAAAGGATGCATATTTACCCCTCCACTCTTAATGCAAATGAGTACCAAAATGAATAAATTTTGAATGACTTTTCAAACTTAAGCATGCAAATTACCACTAACGTACAGGAACCGTCAAAGCTTTACTTAAGCAATATATATGGCTGGAGGACAATTTAGAGCAACAACAAACCTGAAGGTTGTTTCCTTTTATATAATCCCACATTCTTTTAATGACATCAGATCTTGATAATTCACTTTCTCCAAGGAACTTTGCAAGGGCATCAGATAGCTGAAGTGGAGCAAGAAAACCTTTTCCTGATCCTACTTTCTGCCGTTTTTCCTTTCCTTTCGGCTCATCCGAATCTGTCATATAAGCAAGGTATTAGACACAAGAAACATTGTATAAATAAATGGATATTTTCATTTGTAAACATGAATACAAGTAAATAAAAATTACAAACGTGTACCATAGGTTTCATTAAAAAATTTATCCAGAAATTGTGTTTGAAATGATTTCAAATAATGTGGAACTTATAATATGCAGGAAGGGGCTGTGATCAGGGTGGAAAAAAGTATAGAACATTAACCAAATTAATTAACCATACCATCATCTTCTCTCTCTTGTTTCTTCTTCTTTTCCTTTCGTGCAGGCTTTTCCTTTGGTGCCGGCTTTTCCTTTGGTGCCGACTTCACCTGGATAACTATATCAAGAGATGAAGTGTCATCAAAGAATTGAGTACAAGAATAAAATAGGGAAGAAATTATTTGCAGTGTCATCAAATAAAATTTAACAAGTAGAATGAAAAAACATATATTAAACCAGTAAAAGTTCTTTCATAATGCAGTAGTATAATTATATCACGCTTAGAAGAGAATCCAAAAAGCAATTACTTTGACAAGAAATCTCACAAAAACTTCATATTTTGAAATAACAGAAACTAACAATCTAAAAGAATATCCAATGTCTTATTTTGAAATAACAAAAAATAGCAAGAAGGAAGCGTAAGGTTGTAGGAGCATACCATCATCTGAATCCAATGGCCAGATATGCTTTGCCAATACTTTATTCATTTGGAACATATTGATGGTGTCAACACCAAAAAGGGCACGCAGCGGTTCATCGCAAATGATATTTCTCCTATTGCTTGGGTCTTGCAAATTTTTCTCCCTAATATAGGCCCACAATTGCTTAACAACCTAAGGTCACCATAACAAATGCTATAAGGCCAGATACAGAATTACATTTACACCAAACATTCACTTTTAGTGAAATTTTGGATATTCTTAACTGTTGGTATTGGAGCATCCTATCTCTACAAAAGAGGGCGGAAAAAGAAGTAGAAAAAATTATACCTCAGTCCTGGCCATCTCTGGTGCTCCAACAAATTCCTGAAGTTGCGGAGACAGGCTACATATTTTGCAAAAACCGCCGCCACCTTTTTTCTTTACTACCTCATCGCCTGATTTGTTAGATCTGAAGTACAATATGAAACAGCAGCTGTTAAAACGAGGGTACCTCCTCCAAAGGAAATATTTACAACTATAGGTATTTGTCCATATTGCCATTGTAATTATATGCTTGCATGTAAAAATACAAAAACAGGACAGTCTTCTAAAATTGTTTCTTGTTTAAATTTTATGATCCCTTCAAAAATAGAACAAAACTCCTCTCATGTCAAGTTATCAGTTATATTGGCTACCGACAAGACTGCAACCTTTCTGTAAATATTTTCCTCTTCAATTGATTTAGGTAAAGTTGCATCAGCCTTCAGAACATATTTGCCTTGCAAAATATTGGGAGATCAACAATGCATAAACATTATGACAAATATAGGGAAAAAAATTATATGATAATTTGTTTATTTATTGTTTGGAGCAGGGAAGGAATTTAACTTGGAGTTCAACAAGTTAAAAAGGCCAAATGTGGAACATTTCTCCTGCAAGCAATCATGCAAGTGCATAAGTATCGATATTTCACTTCAAGGATCCAACCATAGCAATGATTAGCTAAACCGACTAACCACTTGTTAAGTAAACTGGATTCGAATATCCAATATTGTGATCAAAAGTTTCCAAGGAATTTCTTGAAAACACAATTTACAGCAATACAGACTAATTTTGCTCAAGCCTCAAAAGTGGTTCGCCAAATTTTCTGCATCGGTGGAGACGAGTCAAATGACAGAAATAAAAAGATCCACTTCACATTCAACAGATTAAAAAACGAGGGGTATGGGGCAGAAAACAAAAGCTCGATCCCAGCATTGTGGAACAGATACGCAAAATCGCTAATTCGACAGCAGAGTGCTAAATAAGTATAAGACAAATAACAGAACCAACAAGTAGTTTAGTGTGTATGAAATATGTTACTAATACAATCTTAACAAATGTCTGAGGCCATAAAAATTAAATTTTGATTTTGTATTCGGCGTTACTGCAAGAAAAAACATCATTAAACCATAGGACACTTTTTGCTGATGTAAACCTGCAATGCAAGTAAAATAAGATGAAAATGCATAAAATAGCTTAAAAAATTACACTTTTTTGCTGATGTAAACCTGCAAGGCAAGTAACCACATCACTAACTTCAAAAGCACACAAATTTTACACAAAACCACCAATGAACAAAAAGAGTAAACGTCACATATTCATAGTCTCCTAGTGGACCCCAGTCACAAAACAAACCCATGTGCTTATGTTATCATCATAATCAGAATCATTAGCATTACAACAATATCATTAGAACAATAGCAAATGACAGCTATATATAAAAAAATCCAAAAATTAAAATTAGGTCATGATGCAATTAATCGATTGCAAAATGGCAAAGAATCTATAATGAGAAATAGATAACTTTCAGTCACAAAGCAGTACTATATCTCTGCGTAACTGCGAAGACTAAACCCTCGAGCCAGATATCGTCAATCACATTTTATGTATCATCAAAAGCAGAATAAGTAAATAAAACAATAAATTCAAGCAAAATCAAAATGCAATTTTTTTAATCGAAACAAATTTGAAGGAATAATTATAATCAATAAACAGAAAAACACAAAAAAAAAAAAACTAACTAACCGTTCTTTCTTCTTGTTCTTCGTCTTCTTCACACTACCTCTGGTACGCTTCGGTTTTTCTTCTTCCTCATTATCATCATCTTCTTCATCGGAACCTTCTTGGCTTTGTTCTGGTTTATCATCAGAATCTTCTTCTTCTACGGCGTCGTTTTGAGGTTCATCGTCTTGTTGAACGGTTTGAAGGAACAAGTCGACCTGTTCTCGAATGAAAGACTTCCTATCAGATAAATCGATACCGAAATCGGATTCTAACTGACGGCGGACGGTGGAGGTAGTGGTGGTGTTGAGGTCGGAGTTACGGAGGAACTCACGGAGGCGCTCGATGAGTTCCGATTCGGATACCATGTTTGGAAATGAATGAACGAGTTGGGTTTTTTCTTGACTCAGTCGAGAAGAGAAGATTTTTGCCCCAACTAGGGACACAGATTGAAATATTTTCGCCCGTTTCTCGTTAAGGAATTAGGACAATTGCAGTTGAAACTCCCCCACACGTGCCCCTAATGTCTCTGTGTTCTCTCTATGTATACTTGTGTATGCAATCTGCTTTGTTGAATTGTTTTCACGGTTTTGCCCCTATATGCTTAGGGTTAAATTGTAATTTGGTCCTTAACGCGTGAGACGTTGTCGCTAAATTGGATAGAGTTTCCACGCGTTCACGAGAAGCATGCATTTACACATTTGGATATCGTTAGCCGTTTGATAAATATTACATGTTTTAGATTTAAGTTTGATATTTTGAATTACAAAATAAAGATTTGTATTTGTTGGATTGTTTAATATTGAGTGACGACTGCTAATATCTCAATGGTAGTCACACGGAATCAAGTTTCTACTAACTCGCTATAGTATCTAGAATGTGTTAGAATTACAAGAACTTGTTTAAGGGTCTGTTTGGTAAGACATGTTTTTGAACTTATAACCTATATCTTATGTTTTATAGGTTTATACAATTAAAAAAACATGTTTGATAATCGTCACTCTCTGATTAGCTTATAACTTATTGTTAGTAGAAGTATATCATATCTTTATAATTTTATGGATCAAATTAGCTAACAAAATACACATATGGTGACTAAACTAACCAAAAGAAGAAACATATGAAGATCAAATTGAATAAATAAGTATTTTTCAATATGCTTTGGTAATAATTTGATACACTCCGGACCATAGGAGCCAAATTAGTGAATTACACTCTTTTGTGTTGTAAACTTGTTTTGAGAAAAAAAATCCACATGAAAGTTTTAAACAATACACCCTATAATATACAAAGAAGATTTTATAAAGGATAAAATTGTGATTATTCAAACAAGACTCAAAATGGATAATACCCGTAAATAATCAACTAAGGGCTACTATTATAATACACTAAAAAAAAGTCCCACAACCCACATTTTGAATCCAACGGAAGAGCTCAAGTAAAGTCTAAAATGAACAATATCTTAGAAATGGTGTTGTGAACATGGTTTCTTTTAATTTGGACCAGCGAAAGTTGGGGTTCAATTTGGACCAGTTAAAATCTGACCTTTGATATAATCTTAATTAATATAGACGGTTGTGATTGACAGTCAAGTACCTGATGTATAAGTTAAATACTATCCAAGCCTAGTGTAAGACTGACCACACAGTAGCAATTTTATCATTGGAAAATACAATTTGACCCCTTTTCATTTCACTTCACTCCCACTAAATGTTTTTAAGAGGTAAGTTTTCCAGAAACTGCAGTAATCCATATATTATTATTTTGATTTTATTGTTCTTTTGATTTGTCTTCCTACAACAAGAACAACAACAATTTTTCTCTCAAATGCAACCATTTTTCAATCACTGTTTATCTTCTTCTTCTTCTAAACTATACACTCCAACAACAACAACCTCAAATTCCAAATATTGAACAAGAATAACATCACAAAGTTCATCTCAGAAACCCTTTTACTCTTCTCTTTTCAATTCTCTTTCATCTTCAAAACCCACTTTTATATTAACATACCTAACAGAAATAGATTTCCAGAAAATAAAATCTACAAAATCAAGAATGGAAGAAGGAAGATATCGAGTGGAAAATAAATCAAAATTAACAATTTTTTTTGGATGAAACTATAGAAACTGAATTAAAAAAAAAACGATCAAGAAGTAGAAGTGGACGAATGGAAATCTATGGGAATGAGGGGTCATCTTAGTCATGTTCACTTGATTTTTAAATTTATAAGCATTTTTTGATAGATAATTTAGATCCATGATGATTCATTTCTGTTTTATGAGGTTCCAAAAAAAATATTGCTCTATGGGGATGAAGTCGGGGTAGAATTGGAATTTTTATGGTGTGTAGAGGTAAAAATATAAATGTAAGGGTGTATGATAAAATTTCCTATACTTAGTCTTAAGTTGATTAATAGATATGAGATAAATAATAACTTTGTTGTACCAAAAAAAAAACTATATAATAACTTTGTAAATTATTTGGAGGTAAAGGGTTACTGCCGTGTCTTCCTTGATAGAGTGTATGGTATGGGGTAACCTCAACACAACCTGGTGTTATTTAGCTGATTTAAGTTGGACCAAAACATACACTGGTCCAAATTAAAGGGATCCTCTCAATATATCATAAAATTACTTTTTTTTTTGTTGCTTTTTTGAGTGAAGAGAAAATATTCTTTTAATAATTTTTTTTTCGTACACGAGAAAGGAAAATTGACCTCAAGTTTGGATAAGTAAGAAATGGTTTTAGATCCAATCTCTGCTCTTCTTCTAACAAGTTTCGTTCTCACTCAGTTAAACTGACCAAAATACATCTGCACTAGTTAACTAACACATCTGTAAAACAAACGTGGCTTAATTTTACACATGCGTGACTTAAGTCACGCCGCATGAGTTAACTCACACTAGTTTACACATATCAAAAACTTGTCTGTTTTCAAAACTAGCAATAGGATTTCAACATGCAGATGTTATACCCCGTGTGAGTTATCTCACGCTAGTTTACACATATGAAAAACTTGTCTGTTTTCAAAACCTGCAATAGGATTTCAACATTTATCTTGATCCAGTTGGATTTCTTCTGGTACAGTTTTCAACCGTATGTATTATTTCTGAATTGGAAAGAAAATTCTTTGGAATATCTTCTGTTGCCACAATATATAACATCACCCTTTATTTTACATAATTAAGAAATGCATTAAATTTTACTCCCTATGAGATTGTCTGGATCCATATGATATATCACATCAGTTTCTTTTCAGGACGGGTTGTGGTTTTTATTTTGCTTTTCTAGAAAATCATGATATTCCTAAAGCTCTTCTCTTTTTCTGCAAGTTGAAAGGAATATATCATTCCTTATAATTCAAAATCAATTGTTTCAATCAAATTTGTTCTTATCATAAAGCCTAATGCTATTCAATAGACTTATGACTTATTAGCATAAATTCTTCATATGTGGAAACATGGAGGGTGTGTTGATAAAAGGAGTAAATAGGCAATTACCCTTATGAAATTTTAAGTTTCGTCAATTACTCATTGAAATTAACAAAACTTCAATTATCCCCTGAAATTGCATAACGTTAATCAATTTACCTCCTCCGTCAAATTTTTCTGTTAGTGAACGTGACGTTTTGTAAATACCCCCTGAAGTTTTGCACTTATATGCAAAATGCCCCCCGAACTTGAAAATTTATATATTTTTTTATGTTTAATGAGAACTATTTTTGATCTTTTTTATTTATTTATTTGGGGGGAAATAGGATAGAAAGATAACATAATGATTTCCTTGATGATTGATTTATTAAGTTTAATATGGAGAAGTGAATGAATGATACCATCTTAAAAATAGGAGCTAATTTGAGGTTTGGTTTTTTCTTTTTCACATTGCATGTCATATTAGAGGAAAATGCATAGATTAGACTATGTGAACTATCTGAGAAATGGAAAGTCTTTATATTATTCTATGAAGTGTGAGTTATGCTCCAAGGATCTTGGTTTGTTTTAGTATTAAAATGAAAAAAAGCTTTGTGTCATGTTTTATACAGGAAAATTAGTTCATATCTAATTATATACTAATCTTGTTATTGTCTTGTGAAGGTGGTGCACACTCCTTAATTCTGACTTTGTTTCTCCTTATTGCTACTCATGCTAAGCGTGAGCCTGGTAAACTCAAAGTGATGAGTGTGAATTCTTGCATGACCGTTGTAAAAATAAGCATTATTGCCACTTTAAAAAATACACCTTTTTCCCTTCCCCAATTTTTTTTTTAAAACTATGGGAAAAGCACACATGTACAGGCCTATTTTGATGTACATATGCATGTAATTTTTCCAAACTCCAAAATTAATAGTTAGCTTTAATATTTAACTGCTAATTGTTCGCCTTTAAGAAGAAAATAATATAAATTTTTAAGTTCGGGGGGCATTTTGCACATAAGTGCAAAACTTTTGGGGGGGTATTTGCAAAACGTCATGTTCACTAACAGAAAAATTTGACGGAGGGAGTAAATTGATTAACGCTGTGAAATTTCAGGGGGTAATTGATGAAACTTACAATTTCAGGGGGGTAATTGCCTATTTACTCGTTGATAAAGTGGTTGTCAACTTGGCCGTTGATTATAAAATGCTCATTTGATGTGTAAACTAGCGTGAGTTAACTCACACGAGGTATAACACCTGCATAAGTTAACTAATGCGGCGTGACTTAAATCACGCATGTGTAATTGTTTTACACATGCGTTAGTTAACTAACGCAAGAGTATTTTGGTCAGTTTGACTGGATGGGAGCGAAATTTATTGGAAGAAGAGCATAAATCTTTAGATCCTGCATCACGTGCATAAAGTTAGGCTTTCATGGCCGAGTCACGTTTGGAAAAAGATCTGCGGTTTAAGGAAATTATACCCTACACCCCTGCATATATACCTCCACCCCTACATTTATCTTAAACTTCCTATTTTACCCTTGTATATAAATTAAAATATACCTAATTTTACATTTTTCTTTGATATTTATCAAATTTCTCCTTCTTCTTCAATTTTAAACCCACAACCACGTGTAACCAAAAAAAAAAACCCACAACCACATGAAGAAATAGTCAAACCTGCAACGATTTTCATTTGCCATTTACTAGATCAATACCAATTATCCTTATAATATTGTCTTCTCCATACCTTAGTGATTTCATTTGCTTTTGTAATTCCTTCCAATGTTTTAGCTGCCTTCAATTTTTTTCCTTTTCTCTCTACGATTCTTCTGCATCTCATCCTCCAAATTACTATATAATTATTTTCTATTTTTTTCTTATGATTGGATCTTCAATCTGTTTGAAGGAAAGATTATGATTTTCTTTTGATTCCATAAAGCCTTTGGAATTTGTCAGTTCTTTTTTTTCTTTATTTTTTTTCATTGCTAATTACAATAGAAAATTAAAGATAACCTGAGTTGGGAAACATAAAACAAACTAGAAAAGTATAAATTATGTTTTCCAAAATTGTTTTTAATCTTTTTTTTTTGAGGAAAAAAATGTTTTTAATCTGGAAATGTGAAATGATGTTTTTTGGAAAACTGTGGGGGTGAACTATACGAAAAGATTGAAAGTGAGAATAAATAATAAAAGGGTAAAATTGACATTTTATTTTGTTTGTAGGGGTGAAGGAAAAGATGTAGGGGTACTCGGTAATAAAATTGACGTGATTTAACGTCAAAGAATGATGGGCCGAGCTTTTTGGAGTGAAGTTGCTAAATGGATCATCACGATTGGCTTTGTTTCTAGCCTATATTTTGTTTAGTACTTTTTTCACCCTATCCATTTCTCATGCGCCTGTTAAATTTACAAAAATGTTCATGAGATTTTCAGATTTTAAAAACCGAAATAATTTTTCACTAATTCAGATTTTATAATCTGAAATATGTTTATGTATAATCAACAATCAGAATCTCTCTCATTTCATCAGTTTTGAATTTTGCTTTTAAAAACAACAAAAAAACAAAGTAAAGAAAAAAGCTAAAAACCTATAAAATACCACGAAAAATTCTAAAAATCAAACAAAAATAATGCAAATTTTTTCGGATTTTTATGAGAATATGAAAAATAAAGTAAAAATAAAAATAGTTCTAAACGATGGAATTTTGAATTTTTAGGGGCGGAGTCCCGTAAGAAGTCTCTTCTACGGGTGTCTTGATCCTTGATTTTTTTCCTGATTTTCTGTGAAAGTTTCAGAACAATCGGATCAGGTTGCATGAATATTGTTTTTTTGACTGAGAACAACTAACAATGATCTAAAACAGGAGGATGATAGTTAGGAAAATTAATATGGGTTTTAAATTGATTATCCATATTACAAACAAGTTCAGAATTAGTGCTGATACAATTCGGATTATATAATACGAACTACTTTTTCCTTGAAAAAGAGTGTTTGGGGGTGTTCGGATTCTATAATCCGAAAAAATCAAGTAACACCCCCTATTTTTTGAGGTTTTTGGATCATAAAATTCGAATTGGTGAAAAACTCATTTTTTAACCAAAAGAAAAATTCAGTTCGGATTTTAAAATCCAAAATTCATAGAAACATTTTTAAAAAAAACACAAGCGCACGAGAATGACGTAAAATGAGAAAAGTAATAATCTCATATTTTACATACCAGTTTAGATAGATTTTCTAGTGCAAAATGAATCTCAACCTATTTCTTCGTTTTCTTTGATATTTTGGTGTCACTCTTACATTTCCTATGGAATTTATGATGAAAAATGCATAATCATCAAAACCTGATCGCGAAGGAGCACATCACTTTCGTGAAGGAAAGATCCAAAATAAAATAAGATAATCGCATTGGTCGAATTTTTTTTGCCTTTAAGTCACATGGAAAATCTTGTATGCACACAATATCATTTAAATACTTTCACATTAAATGAGCAAAAATTTTAAAAAATTATTTAATCACATCAATCAATTGGCGTTATTTCATTTTTTTTGGTTTTGTATGTATGGTCAAATATATTTATTTGAGTTTGTATCCAAGCAAATATATACCTCTAAGACACGATGGATAATGAATGTTTGTATAATAAAATACATTTTCTTATGAATTTATCTCGGTTGAAAAAGATATTGCATTACATATGCAGTGGTCAGGGTTCAAACCATAATTTTATTTATTTGCTTTCCTTATAAACAAATCATGCCAAACTCGTGAATTTTAGGGAAGCAATTGTTTTAGACTGATTCAATGTCTATAAATTATGTACTTGTTAGGCCAAAAGTACTCCGGTTGCAACATGCTATTGGATCGTTGCTTAATCAATGATTAGTTGGAATTCTTTCATTTCTTAACGTCTCAACAACATGTAACATATGAGAGCTCGACCTTAACGACACATCATTGTCGACCCCATCAACTCCAACGACTCTACATATGTCTATAAAAGACACTCACAAATGCAATATACACAACTTCTATCCTTTCAATACCTCTCATTCTTTGTTAATTAATGACCAACACTTTTTACTAGTGAAAAATTAGTAGTATTAAATATTTTTTATATTATTATGTAAATAAGCGACAAAAAGACACATAAGACAGGATATATATAGTGTAGTAGTAGAGGAGTAAAGTGGATAAGGATTGAAAACTGGTTGGTACTGTAGTTGGTAGTGGTAATTAGTAAATGTTGCACTGAACACTATACACTAAGAAGACATTCATATGGACGGCAGAAAATTGATAAAATAACCATGGATCACAATACACTACATTATTCTGAACTGAGTCAACGGTCTTTGTTTGGAAATTGGAATCCTTAAACTTTTAAGAATTCTATCCTATCTAAAGCAGGCAGCGTAGCGAGTTAAATGCCCTTCTCAACAAAATATCTTCCAAACTAAAGTCAAGTGGCTGCGACCTGACAATAACACATGACCAACCAAACCGACAGAATCAGTTTATAAAATAATAAAAGTACAATCCACTTGCATGTTGCTTAGTAGATTAAGACATGAAAAATTTAAAAGAAAAAAGTTGAAGACAATACAATGTTGCTGCTTAACAGGCAACAACAATAATCAGAGAACGAACGACGTCGTTTCTTCCTCCTCCTCCGACGACCATGGATATGCCGATCATGCACGATAGCGACCGTTACGATTTCGTTCGAGATATTGGATCAGGGAATTTCGGTGTTGCTAGACTCATGAGAGATAAACACACCAAAGAACTTGTTGCTGTCAAATATATTGAACGCGGTGATAAGGTTTAATTCGATCATTTTCAGTATTTGTTTTGTTGTTTATTCATTCACGATGACGTATGATTTTTGTTTTTGTTTGTTTCCTGTTGCGGAAATTCAGTGAAAATGTTTCTTGTTTTTAGTAGATTGATTTATATGCACTTATATTACTGATTGAATCTGAATAATATCATTTTTGTATTGATTCAATTATTATGAACGACACAAAAGGAGTTTATATAGTTGATGAATAACAACAACACCTAGCTCAACTAACTAACTAACTAACTACTTATAACTAATTACATAATTAGTTAACTAGCTTATCTAAGTAGGAGCTAATAGCACTGCTAACTAATCAATTAATAATGCCAAACCTTGTGTACCAATAATTAATTATACATAGTGCACTATTTTTTTTGGGGGGTTTTATTCTCCGTTTTGCAGTAAACGCAAGTTCTGGTAATCCATAGTCTGGCCATGGGGTTAGTACAGCCTAGTCAAGAATTATATCAAATTGGGTTAACGAGGAATTATAAAGAATTGGTTCGTCACTTTCCTCAATCCGAAAGTCAGACGTTGGACTGGTTCAGATGATTTAGGCTTACATACTCATAATAGAATTGTGAACAAGGAAAGGAAGTTTGGTGTTCCAAACTGTACTTTTGGTTTCAGTATGATCTTTTAATTGAACTTTTAGTGTGGAATATTTGTTGCTAGTTTCTTTATAATTTTTGCTCATACAGTGTGAGACTCATTTTTCCTCGAATCATGTCATTGTGTATCGCAGATTGATGAAAATGTTAAGAGAGAAATAATCAATCATAGGTCTTTGAGACATCCTAATATTGTCAGGTTTAAGGAGGTTGGTATGTTTATTATGTTTCTAAATCCTTTATGTGGAAAGGAGGGTATTTATATTTACGGAACATGTTCTGTGAAATTTCACTCAGGTCATTTTAACACCTACTCATTTGGCCATTGTAATGGAATATGCATCTGGAGGAGAAATGTTTGACAGAATCAGCAGAGCAGGACGTTTTACTGAGGATGAGGTCCATATACAACTTCACTTTCCCTACACCTATCATTCTTTGAGAAGAATTTGTACCGGTTATTTCGTTTAACTTGTTAACCCCAATGGTATGTTGCAGGCTCGTTTCTTCTTTCAACAGCTGATATCCGGTGTCAGCTATTGTCATTCAATGGTAATTGAACTCCTCTCCCTTCCTCACTATCCGATATGAATTGTGTTTAAACTACCTTATAATGTAGTATAGTTAATGTACTAATGTACCAATCTTATTAGTATTATGTCAGATGCATCAATCTTATGTATAATTTGTCTCCTCATGAAGCAAGTATGTCATCGGGATCTGAAGTTGGAAAACACTTTGTTGGATGGAGACCCAGCACTTCATTTGAAGATCTGTGATTTTGGATACTCCAAGGTAAGGGCTTATTTGTTTATGAAGATTTTCGTTGTTTGAGTTCTGTGCTTTACATATTTTACTGCGATTGGTGTGCCGTGGTTGAGTAGTTTTTACCTTATAAATAATGTTTTTTTTTTCACGAATGTTATTGCACCTTTGTGAATTGTGACAACTGACAACTATTCAGGCTCCTTAAAAACTAGCATTTCTCCAAATTACTTTTTGCATCCGACTGTCGTTCTTTACTTTTCTTATGAATCCCTTTATTTCTGTCATTAATTTTACGGTACATTGCAATTAAAATATAGCTTCATGAGTAAATGCAATGACACCCTATGTCCTTGAATTTTTCTACCATCCTTTTCATGAATTCAATTTTCTTTTGGCTTGTTAGCACCTTCATAGTCATTTTTCCCAAATGAATTGGGACTTATCATGTATAGATCACTCGCTATTCTCTTTCATTTCAAATAAATTGTGTAGTTGAACAAGAGAAATCTAATATATCTTGTTCTTGGCAGTCTTCAGTGCTTCATTCACAACCGAAGTCAACTGTAGGAACTCCGGCTTATATTGCCCCAGAAGTGCTGCTGAAGCAAGAGTATGATGGGAAGGTTAGAGTAATTAGTTTATGGTCTTGTTCTTTTTCTATATAGTATTTATTTCATAATTTGCCAAGAAAAATTTGTGGGATAGTATATAAGAAGCTACATGAAATTATATGTCTGGACTCTTAACAATGACTAATTTTCTTTTGTGGTTTTCATTTTCACGCAATTCATGTCCTTTTAAGGTTGCTAGTATGCATTTTGAGTATCTTAATTGATTTCTTTAATGTTTCCATAAATTTGATATCAGGTTGCAGATGTATGGTCATGTGGAGTAACCTTATACGTGATGCTAGTGGGATCATATCCTTTTGAAGATCCCGATAATCCAAAGGACTTCCGGAAGACAATTCAGGTTGATCAGATATTAAGCTGTTTGCATGTTTTCTTTATGCGCCTCTGATTGTGTGAGCCCGACTGGTTTTGGTTGGTTCCCTGCAGAGGGTTCTCAGTGTCCAGTATTCCGTTCCAGACTTTGTTCAAATATCTCCTGAATGTCGTGAAGTTATATCAAGAATCTTTGTTTTTGACCCTACAGAGGTAATTTCTATTTTCTAACAACTCACTTGTATTTAAATATTACTTGACGAACACTATACAGCTCCTGAAGAATTTTGCAAAATAGATGCATTTTTTTATGCTACCAATCCACCTGCTGTTTAACAATCTAAAAGTTCTTCTCTTGGTAGGATATTCCACTACTAAATAAGTCAAGAGGATTTCTTTGAACATATCTTGTGATTTCTGAATATGTCCATTAATTTTGATTTGTGATGCTATCTTTGTCTGTTTCAGCCTGGTTTGAAGCTATGAACCCATATATATTTTTTTTAAATGCTGTGAACCCATCTTAGTTTAATTTATTTGTTGCTTACATGTTTCGACATTCTGGCTTGCTTTGTCACCAAGTTAGAATTTCAATATTTACTCTGCACATAGTATTAAGATCATGTTTAGAATTTAGATACTAAAATAGATTCAATTTCTTTTCTTTGTTGTTTTATTTTGTATTAAGTGAACTGGTTAGTGAACTCGTGTAGATTCCACAAATTTACGCATACTCTCGAGTTTAGCGACCTTGAGTATATCTACATATATTAATGTTGTAACTTTTCGAGGTCCTGCGCTTCTTTGGTTCTATGTGTAGCATTTTTAAAATGTATTGTTCATAGTTGCATCCATTACTACATAATAATAAAAAATCGTGATCATAGGCAACACGGAAAAATGTTGATTGCAAATTATAAACTGAACCTCTTGATTATATAGAAACATGATAGGGATTATTAACTTCCATTCTTGCTAGTTTATTTAAACCTTATGAATCTGGATATTAATGTTGCAGAGAATCACCATTCCAGAAATATTGAAAAATGAATGGTTTCTGAAGAATCTTCCTGCTGACTTGGTGAATGAAAAGTTAACGGATAACCAATTTGAAGAGCCAGATCAGCCCATGCAGAGCATGGATACGATCATGCAGATCATTTCAGAAGCTACCGTACCAGCAGCTGGGAGCTATTTAGACCAGTTTATGCCTGATAATGATACGGATGATGATATGGATGATATGGACTCTGACTATGAACTTGATGTAGATAGTAGTGGGGAGATTGTATATGCCATATAATTTAATCACCATTGAGACCGCAAACTGAAAAGAGAGCTTTATGGTCTTCTCAGCATCAAGGATAAAGAAAAAATTCCGTGACTATTTCATGCAGACTGGTTGATGCACAAAGTTCATCACGTTGATTTATATGTTGTATGCTTATTTGGAACATCCATTGTCCACAACATTTATCAGTATCACTTTTGTGAGTCGAGCAACATGTTTTTTATGTATAGGGATCATCTCTATTTCTCAAAAGATGGTTTCACTACTATGATTTAGGGTGTATAATAACATAATTTTAGAGTTTGTTGCATAATTAAGTTTTTATACACCAAAAATCATGATAATGAAGCTCTCCATTTCTTTTCACAATGGAGAGGACATGTACTCGTTTTGTACATTCTAAAAGGGTTGTTGGCTGAGGAATCCTCAGTGAGGATAACGTTCATTACCTTTTTGCTCTCTTGTTGAATACTTTGTTATATTTATACACATTATCCTTGGTTGTGGCCTGCAAGTTAAGGGAAATATTGTTTGAATTTCACTGCACATGCACACGTACTTTCATGACCTTCTACCTAGAAGTTCTTGTGTTTATCCTAGTAAATCTTACTCTTGCACGCCATATTTGGTTATTCACAATTTCTGTCGGAATGTTTCTGTATCCGTACCTCTTTTTATGCTTCAGTGCATGCTAAATGCTACTAAGATGGATGCGATCACAATTCTACAATCTATATTAGTATAAATGGGGTGGACAGTACAAAAGTTTTACCTCCTGAACTAAGATAAATTAGTTTTGTTCCTTCTACTACATATAGTTGAAGGGTTAAAAAATTCAACCAAGGAGAACAAGTCCTTTTTTCATATGTCATTGTTGAAAAAATTCAAACCGAAAAGTTAAATATTTAGCTCTATGCTCATGTATTCCATCTAATTCCATTTCACTTTATCTAATTCCTATAATCTCACTTTATTGTAAATTTGTAATTGGCTACTGGCCATAATCCACTAACATACATAACACAAAATGAAACTGAACCAAACAATCAAAAAGGGATACTTTGACACCTCAATTTGCAAACAAGGATTTTGGAGCACTGTAATTCTGATGTACATAGATCCTATTTTCTCCAAATGAATGGGAAATATTGTGCTAGTTTGTTACAGAATAATAGTCATGCTACAATAACACATGGAGTTATCTTTTAGGCCACATTGAGTATATTACATGTACCGTGACACAAACTCCTGCTTTGTTCACTAGAGTTACATGGACAAGATTATGATAAATAGGAAAACATATGCGTAGCAACATTGCTTACATGTTCAATATGACTTCAAGTCACTTTTTCTACGTGAAGCTACACTTAGTTAGGAACGAGTTCCATGAAGCCAATTTAAGTTAATCTCGACTTTAGGCATGTCTATCTTCAGATTGGGAATGTTGGGAAAATGTTCCCATAGGGCAGCACCTTCTTCATCACAGATCACATGTATTTCATGCTTTACATTTCCCAAATTGATGACAGAATAAGGAAGTTCACTCAAGTTTGAGCAACCCTTCATGCAGAACTTCTCAAGCTTTTTCAAGTCACCGATATCATTCGGTAATTTTGAAAGACTCACACAGTCTGAGATGTCAAAACATCGTAGCTTGTTAAGGCCGCTGACAGATTCTGAAATATCTATTAAATCAGAACAGGAACAAAGCCTTAGCACTTCCAAATTTTCCAACTTCTCAATATCTTGAGGAATTGCAGAAAGCTTGTGACAGTTTGTGATACTTATCTTCTTCAATGTAGTAATGTTAGAGAATCCATCAGGCAGTTTAATCAAATCATTACAATAGTCAATGCTCAACTCCACAAGATTTGGCATAGCATCTGAAATTTGGATAGAACAGTTTTCAAAAGCATCCCTTGTATTGCACATATGAAGGGATAATTTTTGCAGATTCTTCAATATGCTTAGGCAAGGGACTGACACCTTCTCCAACCTTATTCTTTTCAAGTTTGATAAAAACCCAAGTAGCTCAAACTTGATTAACTCAGAACGATGGAAACCGTAATTTGTTACTATTAAAACTTTCAGTTTGCTCATTTTGTCTGTGAAATCCGGCAATGAGTACTGGTCAGACTGAAGATTCAAAACCAGAACCTCAACTTCATCAGGTTGCATGTCACACCAATCGGAAGAAAATGTTTCATCTGTAAAAACATCTTATATCAAAATAAGCATTGAAGGTGATGCATGACAAGTGAATGACTATTACATATTGCAGCCTCTGTTACAAAATAGTTGTCATTTAAAGATTTTAGTTTATTTTAAATTTTGTCACTTCAGAAAATAAAACAAAAACTAATTGCTTGAGTTTTATCCAACTTTATTTTTATCTTTTAATACTTTCTATCAAGTGAGGTGCAAGAACATTGATAAAGTGAACATATAATCCAGTCAAATGAACTCATAAACTTTGTGAAACCTTTGGCAAAATCTTTTGAAGACAATTATTTTGTAACAAATGGAATTCATTTGCAAGTGTGCATATGATTTAGACATAGAAACATACCAGTTGAAATAGACAATATCCGGGCAGCAACCTTTAGTTGTTTCTGTTTTACGAACATTCCGGCGATGAATGAGTGCACTCGACTAAAGATTCCTTGCTGATTTGGTCCTATCCACCAATCAGGGCGATTATCTCCATTCAAGTCAATGATCAGTCTTTTTCTCTCTTCAAATGATTTCCCTTTGCTTTGATGGATTGCCAGTTCTCTGAGGAGATCATGCATCATGACATAGTGGTTATTGTAGTACATGTCTGTTTCTGTTGCAACTTTCCTGTACAGCAAGCATACTTTAGTAACTGAGGGAAGAACCAAAACAAGGGCAAGACAAATAATCTACTATATTTGATAGTATAGTTTCACTTATTTGCTTTATAATGACAAGAACCAAAAAGATATTGTTTACCTTGTAGCTATGACATTAATCAAATTTCTGGTGATTAAATCATGGACAATGGCCATTGCATGTGTACCATCTTCATCTAGGTTATGCAATTCTGCCCACATATCAATGAGGACGGTAACAGGGATCCTCTGGTCTTCTGGAAATAATCCCATATCCATGAAGCACTCCTTCTCCTTGATATCCTCTAACATATCCAAACTTTGTTGAAGGTAACAAAGCAAGTCAGTGCTATTAGACTCAAAAATCGATTGACTCTTTAAACGCTCCTTCATTTTTTGCCACGTTACAAAAGGCTGCTTACGAAGTGATCCCGCAATGACCTGAAGCGCCATTGGTGAACCCTTACAAGCTTTCACTATCTGTGCATAGACGCAAAACCAGTGAGTAACATCAAAGGTTTGGGTGACTAACATGCATGCTATTGTATACTAACAAGGAGCTGTTTGGATTGACTTATTTGAGCTTATCTACTAGTGTACTCACTTTTGAGAATGTTTTGAATTGACTTAATTTGAGCTTATCTATTGGTATAGTCACTTTTGAGACTGGTAGTGAGAGCATATGAAAACAGCTTATACCAATTATATGAAAACAATTCAACTTTATGTTATTTTTTGTGATAAAAATAGCTTATACATAAACACTCATACAATAATCGCTTAATTAAGTTGTTTATCCAAACAGGGCACTAGTCAGGTATCAGCTTTGAAAACTAATCATGTTGTTTATATCCCATAGTAGAAGATTTAACATAATAAATAAACCATAAATTTCTGCCTTGTTGGTCACCATATAATCATGTCTCATTGGTGCGATCAAAATTTAGTTGGAATGAAGAGAAAGAAGTACCTCATGAACAAGTTTTTTATCAGGCATGTTGTCATTCGATTGAGCAAAGTGAAGGAAAAGGGACACTGCATGATCATGATCAAGTGGATCCAACTGGTATGGGGTGCCAAATCTTCTAAAAGCAACCCTTGACGTCACCAGAATCTTATAATCTTGCAATTTGAATTTGAACTTCTCAACAAGGCCTTCCGAGCCAGGCCAAACATCATCCAAGACTAATAATATTGGATTTCTCCCAACTTGCCTCAGCAGAAGTCCCAATCGGTTAATTGCGTCTTCATCGGTTTGAAACTCAGGCACCCGAAGTCCACAATGTTCAAATAGTGTTTGTACAATGTTCTTCAAGTTGGGAGTTTTTGAGACAGTAACAAAGAAGATGTTTCCACCAAACTTGCCTAGTCAAAATAAAATAGCTTTCTAAATCAAAGAGAACAGATTATATTGAAATGAAATAAAATGGAGTACAATGAAATGAAATGAAATAAAATTGTTGGGATATTTTCTATGATTGAATGCCAAATGAGAGGGGTCAAAAAGAGATTATAGAATAAACAACATAATGTCCCATTCTATTCCATCCAATCTCAGTTAGGCTATATGTTTGGAATCACGCTAACCAAACAATTAGGCTCAAGTGGTTAATGAGCTCCACCAAGGACGAATTCTTCAGGAGAACCTGAGTTTGATTCTTGGGTGGAACAATTCTTGGTTTACTTACCTCCTGGCCAAACTCCGGATTACCAGGGCCCCTTTCCCCTAAGATCCGGTGGGTTAACACCACAAAAATATGTTTGGAATCACGTTGGGTTCCTGGTTATGTTAGCCCAACTTTAGTGGGCAGAAGCTAATATAAACTGGTCATACTTCTATTTCGTTTCAATCCAATCACAACAAGAGCTTTTATGCTATTTCAAATTAAATGCATGTCATACAAGACTACTAACTAAACAAGCAAGTAAGTTCACAAGAATAACGCCCTGTTCAGATAAACAACTTAATTAAGCGCTTATCATATAAATACTTGTGTACAAGCTATATCTATCTATAACAAAAAATAAAGTTAAGTCAAATTATTGTCATATAAACAATAAGTTGTTTTCAAAAGATTCATGAAAAGACTCTCATCAAGGTCTCAGGTTCAATTCTCTCTTGTGCCAATTTGGGTGGGCTAGTTTAGCTTCTTCAAAAAAGATTCGTGGAAAGGTTATGTAAATAAGCTAAAAATGCTTAATGTTATAAGTTGTTTGTATATAAGCCCTCGTAAACGGTCTCATGAATTGTTTATGCTAGCAGATAAGCTTAAATAAGTCAGTTCAAACAGACAACCCTACAAGAGTGGAAATAATTTAGTGGAAAAAAGATGCAATACCTTTGATTTGTGGATTCCAACAAAGCTTCTTAGCAAGAGTGCTTTTACCAGATCCACCTAAACCAGTCAAAACAAGTACAGAAACACCATCTTTCATCAATTCAATCTTCAACTTATTCAAGGGCTCATCAACTCCCATACACTGAGGCTCTTCAGGAGCACCACACAAACCCCTAATTTGATTCCCATCAAACTGACCCAAATTCTCCTTTCTCATCAAAATCTCAAGAATTCCATCCACCTTATTCAAAACCTTGATCAAATCTTTTTTATTCTCAAGTTGAACATTAACAGAAAGATGTCTCTTAAGTCCTTCATCTTTCTTCTTAAGCTTTCCTTGGTAACCTGGAAAAGAAAGAAAGTTCCATAAAGTAAGCTTCTTACTTTTTCTTACAAGCTCTTCACCTTCTCTTATGTGTTTCTCTAATCTCTCTATCTCTTCACTTGGTTGATCCAACAAATCGTTGTAACCTTTGATTTCTTTAACCAAAGGAGCCAAAGTGTTCAAAGTTTCTATGTTCCTTTCCAGAGTAGGACCAAATTCTCGACCCTTTTTGATTGTTTGAAGAGCTTTTTTCACAATCTCTCCCACCACAGCTCCACTTAATGCATCCGCCATAACTACACACAGAAGTAGAACACAAACCTTATTGTGTTTGTAAGAACCAAAGTACTCTTGTGTTTTTTGTTGTTATTCTGGAATTAATGTTTTGTAGGATATTTATAACAAAAATGTTTCGTTGACTTATAATTTTTGGTCTTGTTACCTATATGTATTTTATCAAAGGACTCGTATATGTTTTTTTTTTAATTTACAAAACACGTATACGTATATGGTTGGTAGTTACTTGGTACCTTGGTAGTTATAGTAGTAGTTGCTTCTAAGGTTTAATACCGCGTTTAAACTTATAAAACTTTCTATAAACAAATCACACACAAAAAAAATCTATAAACAAAGAAAGAATTTTCTCAGTGAGTGGTTAAGAGCCTGTTTGGAACATTTTTTGTTTTTAATTTTCATGATATGTTTTAAAAACTAATTTTAGAAAAGGGATTTCAAGAAGAGAAAACGAAAAAACTTGTTTGGTAATGTGACTTTTCAAAACTGTTAAATGAAAAAATTAGAAAATCCATTTGGTGATATAATTTTCAAAAACAGTTTTAAAAAATAGAAAATTAGAAAACTTGTTTGGTAATCAAATTTTTTAAAATCTTTTTTAATTTTTTTTTATAACCTATATAAATTATATTACCTTTTATATAATTGTATTTTTCTTACAATTTTATCCTTAGTTACCAATCAAATTAAATTTAAAGTACTATAGTTAAATGTAGAATTTAGTCACAAAATAAATAATTTTTTTAAATATGAAGTCATAATTTGTTCAAGCGATACAAAATTGAAAAATGTGAAACACATAAAAATATTATAGCATATTAATGTCGATAACATAAACATCAAATAAGCAAACAAAAACAATCATCCGCAAAATAACTAACAAAACTTCATACTCCATAATTAGTTCGATTAATTATGACGAAGTACCCAGATCCTATCTCTAAGATGATTCTTATCCATTGCCATCTCAACCGCACCTTCATCAGATAACCTTGTTAAGTTTTCAACATTCAAGCTCATCCCTTCAAGGTTAGGAACCTCGTTCACCGCCTCAAGTTCTAGTTCTATATCATCCATTTCCTCCCATATCCTAAACAACTCATCAGGCAAATTTCACTTGCGTATGTAATTGTGAATAACACGACAAGCAGTTACCATGAGTCTTTGCCTTGAAGGTTTGTAGGAAGGCATTAACTTTAAAATAGGAAATCTGTTTTTCAACACCCCAAAACAACGCTCAATTGTCATCCTTAAAGACGAGTGCCTGTAGTTAAATAACTCTTATGGATTTTTTGGTTGTCTAACTTGACCTCGATATTCTTGTGCATGATATCTTTCACCTCTATAAAGGGGAAGAAAACCTCCAGTACATGGATACCCAGAATCAACAAGATAAAATGAACCTTCATCAAATAAAATACATGTTAGCTCTACTTGTTAATTTCCTCAATATAACTGCATAACTTTATGTTAAATATTAATACTTACCTTTAGGTGGCCAAGGAAATCCTGCATTTGGATTTGTAATTGCATCAAGAAAAACTTTAGAATCATGTGCACTTCCTTTCCACCCCGAATATACATATGTAAATATTATGTTGAAATCACAAGCACACATGACATTCTGAGTGATTGTTGCCTTTCTACCTCTACATGAAATTTGTTTCTCAGCAGGCGCCCATGCACTTATTTGTGTACCATCAATTGCACCTATGCAATTCTACAAGGCATAATCCAAATTATACGGATAATTAAACAACAACCAAATATCTTTGATAATATGAACGCATAAATGATTAAATTATGTGTAAATAAAGATACAACTACAATAACAATAATATGAATTACATACCTTGAACCAAGGATAATATTTTGGATTATTCTTAATTCTATCAGGCAACTCCATAGACTCTTGCTTTATCAGTTCTTTTCCTAATCGACACACTGCCCTTAATACTTTCTTGAAATTGCGTGAGATTGTTTCTGTGGAATGTTGAAAACGGTTTGAAGCAACTCTATGACGAACATTATGACCAATTATGAATAAGAATGTAGCAACTTTCTCTTCAACAAGCACATCCCTTGAG
>Ga0228711_1001725_pt1 | contig 32695 bp, 14 predicted proteins | sample MedpolnodulmetaG_2_FD_177996 | JGI IMG/M metagenome (GOLD analysis project Ga0228711, IMG submission 177996) | Root nodule microbial communities from Medicago polymorpha collected in Santa Monica, California, United States - brown nodules | ecosystem: Host-associated > Plants > Roots > Nodule... | reverse complement strand
TAGTGACTTGTTCTGCAAGTTATCTAAGGAAAAGCTACCATTTGAGTGTATTTATACCATTTATGCTTAAATGCCTGATTCTACCCAATTTATGCAGGAAACGACAAACAAGGACCAAGAAAGAAGCTCATGAACCAAGGTCTGGTCGCTTAAGCGTGCAGACGGTCGCTTAAGTGTGCAAGTACCAGTGAGCAGCCAACCAGTTCGCTTTCAAGGACGCTTTCAGGACGCTCATGGAAATCAGTTGTTTGCTTAAGCGTGCAGATCGACGCTTAAGCGTGCAAAATGTCGAGAGCAAAGGAAAGTTCGCTCACAAGCACGCTTTGTGTACGCTTAAGTGCAGTTCATCATCTTCAGAGGATAAGGTCCCATGTGGCAGCTTCTCATTGGCCAGTGGGAGATTTTCTTGTAGGTCACTTAAGCGTGCACTCGTACGCTTAAGCGAACGAGCCCGAATTTGGCCCATATAAATAGCTCTTTCTTCTCTTTCCAACATATAATTACATAGTTTTGATACTTTTCTGGTTTTAGAGAGAGATTAGGGTATTTTCTTGAGAGAGAAACACAAAGCAAGGTTGTTAGGAGTAGATTCAACCCAAGATTTGTTGAGACATCATGGATCTAGGCATTGAATCTTCATCTCTTCTTATCCTTTGCATAGTTATCATAGACATATGTAGTTACATCTACCCTTGTGGGTTTTGAGGTATTCAAACAAGCTATTATGTAATCTTTTGATCATTTAATATACGGTTCTAGCAATTTATTCAATATTGTTATTCTTGCATTTACTGTTTTATTGAGATTGAAAATGATATGGACACATACTTTTGAATCTAGAAATAGAATAGCAATCTATCTTAAGTCATTTAAATGTTTGGGAAATCGATGTTTAAACGATCCCTTAGAAATAACAATATCATTTGGACACGAATGATATTGTCGAGTGATTGTGATAATATCGTTTAAAAAGCTATAATCCGTTATTTGGTTGAGAGATTGCAACTGTTACGCTAATTGGTTGATGTCTCTGACCCCAAGCGAAATAGCCCTATCTCTTCTCGTTTTACTTTTACGTCGAATAGAACAATAGTTTTACAAAAACAAACAATTTATACCCAAACACTTAACGTGATAAATATTGTGAAAACGCTTATGAAATACGCAACTCCCTGCGGATACAATCATATTATACTTACGTGTACATAGTTTATGACATGTAAAAATCTTACATCAACTAGTTTCAAAATTTTAGTGAATGCCTAAAAAAACAGGAAACCAATACCTTGGCTTTGCGCTTTCTCACAATTCATATCATTATCACTCACCTGATCATTGCTCAATCTTTGCCTCTTACAAGCACTTTAAACTTTGGTGTTCATGAGCAATTTTCTTTTGAGAGACACAAGCAAGATCAAACAAAAAATTTATCCAAAGCACATCAGATAAAAACAACCACAAGCTAAGTTATTAACCAAAGTAAATAAAACTAAAAGTACTGAAACAAAGTATTGAGCACTTCAAACCGTGCTCAAAAGTACAAAGTACCAAAAGAAATTAAATTGTTCCAGAATTAAAGTAAAAGCGTAAAACTAAAACTAAAAACATAAGTCACAAACTAAAAGCATAAGTCAGAAGCATCAATAAAACGCATGGGCATGATCAATGATCATCCTCTCCATCATCCATGTCATAGTCTGCATCACCAACTCCGGCATCATCCTCCGCGGCCTCATCATCCGCTGCCCCCACATAAGGTTCTGCCCTGTCCTCAGGCCAACCAACATATGTCTGATACATCTCAGGGGTCATGACCGGGTAGGCGGGATCTCCTGGATGCATGTGAGCATTATACAGAGTCTGATGAATCCCCATGTTGCTCCGGTAAGTGGTCTCATTATGGTGCATGATGTAGGCGTTCTGGTCCCGAACATACCGATTATGCTGCTGCTGCTCGTCCATGAAAGACTGGAAACCGGAGAGTTCAAAACTGCTAGCACCTGTAGTTGTTTCATCATCAAACGACCCCTGGTAATTGGTCATTCTCTCCTCCTTTTAACCAAGCTGGAGATGAAAGTATCATCTATCGGATATTGAATCTCCTCATCAGCTGGTGTAGGGATTTTTATCCCTTTAGCTCTAAGAAGGCCCATGATCAAACCAGGGAAGGTAAGGCTAGATTTGGCACAGGTAGCACAGTTTAGGGTAACACTCTTCATCTCATTGGAGATAAGTCTAGCAATATCCACCTCCATCTCCTTAATAATGCTCCAGATTAGAGGGACAATCTTCATGGTGGTGTCGGAGGTGTGGCTTTTAGGCACCACATTGTGCACTAAGAACTTGAACACCACACTAGCATTGACAGTCATATCAGAATAAAGAGCTTTCTGAAGTTTCCCAGCAGCATTCTTGATGAACCTTCGGTCCTTGAGAAGGATGTCCTTCTCAATCTTCCGAAAGTTCAAATTACCTTTACTGCATTTGTCACCATAGGCACAGAGGGTGGGGTACAATTGGTTCCGAAGACTCTGGAAGGGTAAGAGGGTTACCAAGGAAGTCATTGATTGTATCCCTATCGAAGCGGATGGTCTTCCCCCTCACAGTGGTGGTCAAAGAAAAAGTGTCGGCCATGGTAGTGTGGGAGGCATCAGTTACAACATTGGCATAAAACTCCTTCAACATGTCATGGTTAATCTTTGTGTAAGGGCTAACGAGCTTGGTCCACTTACAGTTTGTGAACATTTGGAGAAGTTCATGGTGATGGCCATGAGGGTGAATGTCAAAGACTTTTTCGGGCCAGACTTTGTATTTGTCCATTTTTAGGAATCTCTCGTACTGGCCTAGGGTGGGGAAACGGCTGGGGTCATAGGGTTGTGGTGTGGATGAGGATGAGGCGGATTTGCCTCTTGGGCGTTTGGTACCGGTTTTGGGTTGTTGTGATTTCGGTGCCATCTGCAAAACAGCCAGGAAATGCCAACATATATAATAGAAAGAATTAGAACAGGCATGGAATAAAACATTAAAAATTCTAAAATACTAAAAAATTTGGGCAAGTTCGCAAGAAATTCACCAATGGCGAAAATTTTCGCTATCAGCGAATTTCAACCCAAAAACTAGGCAATTTCGCCATTAGCGAAATAATTTCGCTATCAGCGAATTTCTTCGCACTTGCAATTTTTTTTCAGTTTTTCAAAATCTCCATTCCTGCAATTTTTCAACACAATCCAGCATATTTCAACACGAATTTCACCTTTGTCTCTACAAACTCATTAGTGACACAAAATTGAATTAAAATCACAACTTTTGCCAAGAATTTACTCAAAACCCTTATTTTTTTCAAAATGGGTCAAAAATCAAAAAGTGCATTTTCAAGGGATTTAGTTGTGGTTTTCGATTCAATTTCAACACTACATTCCTATAATCAGTCTCTAACAACACAATTGATTCTCTAAACCTAACCCTAGCTATTTCTAAAAAAAATGAATATTTCTAATTTGAAACAAGAAAATGGAACAAAGAAATCAAACATGTTGATTGATGCAAATTCAAGAGATAATTGATGCAAAAGATTAGTGTGTGACTTGATTTGACTTTGGAAAGGCTTGGGGTTGATTCTTGATTTGGTTAGGGTTAGTGAAGTGTAGAGAGAATTTTTTTTGAGAGTTTGTGAAGAGAGAGTAGTGAAAACGTAAAAGTGAAGGATAAGGGTGAAATGAGTGGTTGTGGGGAGTTAAGGGAAGTTATTTCCCTTGGGACCCGTTACACCCTCTCTTTTTTTCTTTCTGAGAAGACCAGATTTCGCTGATAGCGAAATTCCTTGGACATAGTTTTTTAAATTGCTTCTTTCTGGCTTTCAATGCTTATGAATTAATTCCTACATGCAATTAAACATTAAAAAAAATGATTTACAAAACTGGGTTGCCTCCCAGAAAGCGCTTGCTTTATGTCATAAGCTCGACGCCTTTTTCTTGCTATTTTGGATTAGGTTGAGTGTTGGTGGTGAATGCTCCTCCTTGTTGGGTGACTTGAGCTAATGTTTGAGCCATTTGCCCCATTTGTGTCTCAAGACCCTTGATTGACGCATCCGTATTCTTTTGATTGGCCATAGACATTTGCATGAATTGGTTCAAAGTTTAGTCCGTGCTTTGAGGACGATTTTGTGGCGGAGGTTGATAGTAGTTGGGTGGTGGTGGATAGTAGTAGTTAGGTGGTGCACTCCATGGTTGGCCATATTGGTTCCCTCTCGGAAAGTTGTTGTTGTTACTCGGATATCTCCCTTGATTAGAATTACCCGGATATTGACCTTGGTTGGAGCTACCGGCTTGTTGATTTGGATTTTGTTGGTTTCCCACAAAGTTCACCTCTTCTTCGCATGGTGGGGGACAAAACCCGGTGGGATGGTCGCCGAAACACAACTCACAAGCGTTTACTTGTGAAAAACCTCCTTCTTTTTGGAATTGCTCTAGGATTTGCTTGGGCATGTCTTTCATACCTTTTTGCAACGCCTCTATTTGTTGAGTGAGGAGCTTGTTTTGTGCCAACAACGCATTACTAGACTCCAATTCAAGAATACCGGCTTTCCTTTGTAAAAGGCTTTGGTTGTGAGATGTTTTGCGGTCGGTGAGTGTCATTTGGTCAATAATCTTCACGCCTTCAAATGGAGTTTTCAACATTAAACCGCCACCCGCGGATGCATCTAACAAAACTTTGGTTTCATTTTTAAGTCCTTGGTGGAAGAGGTGGATTTGCATTTGATTGTCAAAACCATGTTTTGGACAATTTCTCAACAAAGACTTGTAATGATCCCAAGCTTCACAAAGTGATACATTGGCACCTTGATTAAATGTTGTAACTGCAGTTTTAGCTTCCAAGAGCCTATCCTCCGGGAAAAACCTTTCTTGAAAAGCTTTCTCCAAGGCATTCCAATTGGTCATCACATCAGTTGATTGATCCAAGTACCATTCCTTAGCTTTCCCAATCAACGGATGAGGGAACAATCTTGCAAACACGGTCTCTTCCTCATCCACACTAGCTCCAAGTGTACCGGCTAAACCATAGAAAGTTGTGAGATGTTTATAGGGGTCCTCATGATCAAGACCGGAAAAGGGATGATGAGTCACCAATTGAATCGTTCCCAATTTCATCTCAATTTGCTTTGTATTTTGCCTTCCAATACGGGCAAGTCTTCTTGGACTAGTCCAACACGGTAGTGCATTTTGAGGTTCTTCATCTTCGAGTTCCATGACTACAACTCTTTCACTTCCCGGAGATGATGGTGTGGAAGATTGTGGAGATCCCCTAGGAATAGAACTGGAAGTAGTGGGAATAGAAACGGAAAATCCCGCTTGTTGAGCCAGTCTAGCTAGTCTATTTTCTTCCCTTGCTTTAGCGTTGTTTCTACGAGCTATTTTCTCTATTTCTGGATCAAACTGTAATTGTTCTTTGGAAACGGTACCTCGCATAAACAAAGTTTAAAGACTATACCAAGTGGTTAGCAACAAAAAGGATAATGAATGATATATGTGTATGTATATATACACAAAAAAAAAATTGTGCAAAATTGCTTAAAATGACAAAATTGTTTCAATACTTATGATATTATCTCGCTACTCCCCGGCAGCGGCGCCATTTTGATGTAAGATTTTTACATGTCATAAAACTTTTTACTCTTTGTCGGAACGATACTCTATTTTTACTACTTCGGTGGAATCGTGCACTTGCGGTTTTACTCATCAAATAGCTTGTTTGAATACCTCAAGACCCACAAGGGTAGATGTAGCTACATATGTCTATGATAGTTTTGCAAAGGATGAAGAAAAGATGAAGATCCATGCCTAGATTCATGATGTTTCAATAAATCTTGGGTTGAATCTACTCCTAACTACCTTGCTTTGTGTTTCTCTCTCTAGAAAAGCCCCAACCTCTCTCTAAAAACCAGAAAAATGTAGTAGAAAATGTAATGATATGAATGGAAAGAGAGAAGAAAACTATTTATATGGGCCACTTATGCGAAATTTCGCTAATAGCCAAATATTTCGCTATTAGCGAAATGTATAAAATCATCCTCTGCACCAATGGAGTTGCTCCATGTGTCCCTTATCCAATTGAATTTCCTGAAGTTCGCTGATGACTTCGCTGATGGAGAAATCTTTCTGATGCAACTTCGCTAATGGCGAAATATTCGCTAATAGCGAAGTTTGGCCTTCTGCTTCTGAACTTCGCTGATGGCGAAACCTCACTGGAACTTTGCCAAAATCTCGCTAATGGCAAAATCTTGTGAACTTGGTACAATTTTATCCTTGCTTGCATTTTCCTGCACAAAAAGGGTTGAGTAAGGCATGTAAAGCAGAAATTGCATTAATGCACATAATTGAAGTTTTTCCATCAATAACTTGTAAAACAAATCACTAAAATGCCTAAACTAACACATGAATTAGATCACTTTTGAGCACTTATCAAAAACGCGTGAACCTCTAAAGGAAAAAGTCGTAGACAATCTTATTCACAATCTTCAACATCATCTTCGTGCAACTTCATAAATATACCTGAAAATAGCCATCAACGTCCAAAACTTCTTCTTCTAATAATACCATCATCATCAACTACAACAAACCTTTCTTAATCTTCAAATAATCTAGGGAAAAAAAAATCCAAAAATGAACCGAAAAAAGATTCAAATCCTCTTCATCAATTACACATAATCAACGACACATACTCATAAAAATTTATAAATTAACTGAAAAATTAAACACAAATTTCAACCATCAACATCCATATCTATATCTTCTACCTCTAACAACTTGCAACAATATCAACCCATTAAACTATTAAACACCCAACTTTTTTCCTTCTTCGATTCATATGGGAAAGGATTAAAAAAAAAAAATATCAAATTCTTTGAGTGTACTAGTAACCGATTTCAACTTTATCACAACAATAACTGATTTATTCGATAAGGCTCTGGTGTAGATGTCCGCATTAGGGGTGGTGGAGAGAGAGGCTTCACCGGTGAGATAATGTACATCTTCTCCATTTTGTTTCAAAGGAGAGAGATTTCCTTTTTATTTCCATCTTATTTGAATAAGTATTTCTATATAACATGTCATCATCGTGACAGCCAAAATTCGTCATTATAGGGTTAATTTTCGTAACTAAATCCGTCTGTCATTGCCAAATGGCTGTCACTGCATGTTTTTCACATTTATCCACGGACAAAACCGTATATAATTCTAAGAATACTATTTCATAAACATTAAGGACTTCTACCTACGGTTGCGGTTGTCACTAAAACTTATCATTGTTTTATTTTTTTATATTTTCTATTCTACTATAAATTTTCACTAGTGCAAATCAGGGATACAAAACCTGTTTTTTAGAGATTTAAGACCTGTTTTTGAAGTGAGGTTATATCAGCGGGTGTTGTAAGTTTGACATATCACACCTGTTTTTTAACAGGTGTAAAAACTACATATCATACCCGTTTTTGTTATAAATTGGTGTGATATGTGTATTTGTAACCCCACTTTTTCACAAAAACAGGTGTGAAACCTCATATATATAACACATTTTTTTAGTAAAAAAAGGGTGTGAAAAACACCATATCACGTTAAAAAGAACAGCCTACAGCCACTCTCACCTATAGGCAAGGGCATAAGGCTATTCAATTCCAATGCATTTTTCTACTTGCAGCGAGAGTAGCATCTAATAATTCTTCAAGTTGTTTTCCTTATATTAATCATTCACTAGTGCAAAAATGACATAAGAATTATTTGTATTATACCTATTTTATTAAAAAAAGGGTGTGAAATATAAATAAGGTGACATTTTTGTAAATATATTGCAAATTTTGTTTTAGTGAGTAAATTTCAAAACCTGATTTTTTGAATAACCGAAGTCAAATATGAAATAAAAACAAGGTGGCAAACTTGTAAATATTATTTTATATCTGATTTTTAGAAGAAAAAAAAAGTGTGAAATATTAGTATATTAATTATTATGTTAATGCTTTTTATTTCTTTGTCAGGATTCGACCCGTCACCTCCAACTTTTCAATCTTTAGACTAAACCAACTTGACTATTTATACTCCTAAATATTATTGCAAACCTGATTTTAAAAAAAAAGGGTATGATATATTTTCTCCATATGTTTTTAAAAAAAGATTTTATGTTTCTCTGTGTGCGCTTTTGCCACTATTAGGCGGTGTTTTTATGTTTCTCTGGGCGTGCATGTGGCTCCTGTGCTACTTGTGTTTTTTGTCGTCTTTTCCCCACATTTTGTGATATGGTGTTGTGGTTAATAATATTTTTCGTTATTCAATAAAATAAAGTAAAATGATTTGTTATTTGACTCGATTTGGTTTTCAAAACTAATTGTTGTGTTATTTGGTTTTGAGAAGGTTTTAATGGTTGATTATATAATTTATATTTATCATATACCAAAATTTGACCGGATGTTTGAATTAGCTGAATAGTAATTACTTTTTTTGATTTAATGTTCTAGATACCAGGTGATTTGGAGGAGCATTACTTAGCAAAGAATGGATTTCAATGTCCTCAGGTCCGATTGTGGGTACCTCTTTTGTTTTTCATTCATAATTTTTATTTACCAATCTAGCAACTAAATGTTCTTTATACTTCCGTGGTTTGAGCAAATATTGATTTTTTTGTGAGAATACCGGTTCTTTTATTCTTTACAGTTTATTCAGCATGTGAGAGGGATAAAACTCTAGCCCTTTGAACCAAACTATGCCTTGGAGTTGGACCCTATCTAATTTAAATACATTTGTTTTGAGTCTGAGGTCTCTACCATAATTTTTAGAAAATATTGGATATATGTTATAGTTATTTGAAACAAAAATATCAATATAAGAGGTTGGCATTTAAAAGTTTGTTTTTGCAAGCTTGATCGTTAGTTCAAAATGTTTAATTATTCGTGTATGAGTAAATTATGGATGTACTATTTGCTACTACCTCCGTCCCTAATTATGAGATCCTTTTGAGAATTTTTTTTGTTCCCTGTTATAAGTCCCCTTTTCTATTTCCAACTACATTAATTATTTCTTTACATAAATGCCCCTATTTATCATACATCTTTTTCTTCAATCAGCAATAAATTGCATATAGAAAACATAAACTAACTCTCTTTTTTAAGGATAAAATTGTAAAAACAATAGTGATTACAAACAACATTAATACAAATATCCAATTCCCGTGATTTTATCAAAAGGGATAGAGGTAGTATATGTTAAGGAGGTGTGCCTAAAAGCTTATTATATCATTTGTCATGTTGCAATTTTAATGATTTGTATATATTCGTTTTTTCTATGTAGTTTTAAGGTAGAATGACTAACTCATGAACTATTTGATACAATCAAACATTATGTGATAGTAAATTAACTATCACAGTAGTTAATTATATTTTTAATCAATTGTTCATTAAGCTAATCTATTATCTATTATGAATTCAGCTCCCAAGTATATCCTGCAGCCAACTCAGCTTTATTTGCGCCATGTACTATGTTTTGTGCCAAATCAACAAAAATCTGACGTGTCTATCTCAATATAATGTCAACATTTTGTGCTTCTACTGTCATGACTCACATATGCCGGCATTCGTTTGCCTCTGTTCATTTTCTGTATGACCGTATCTACTTGGCTGCTGCTTTGTTCGACATATTCTGCTTCTAATGAACATTTTCTGTTTTAATAATTTGAGTGCCACTCCATTTACATTAGAAATTTGATCTCAGATGTTAGAAGGGAGAGATGCAAGTAAGCAATAATAAGGTAATCATGCTGTCAATATAATGAATCATTCAAATTACTATTTATATGGTTTTTCTTATGTCCTAATGAAGTTTTTGGAAAACCATTTGTGTTTGTCTTTGAAGAACCGAGAATACCTTTTTGGCTTTGATAAATTCCTATCACTACATTCGGTGGGTGATACAATTTTAATGTATGATTTTCATTAGTGGTTAGTTTAGATTCCTATGATTTTAGCGCTTACTCTTGCAAGTTAAATATATATTTTTTAAGTTTAAGTTGCATTGAAGTTTCATAAAAATTTCAAGTTGGGTGTAGTTACATAATCCATGAATCCTTGCACTACATCCAATAGATAGAAACATGATAGCATGATAAAAGTTATATATACTCTTCAAATTATTTAACCTTTCTTCTTTATGCTCTTTTTTTACTTCCACCATCTTTTCATCTGGCTAATATATTACCTTATATAGTTACCCACCTTATAAATGGTTTGTATTCTAGAGAGTGTGTATACTTAAGTGATTGTTTAATGAAATTGTCATGTCACCCACAAAGTTTTAAATAGATAGTATACCATGCAGCATATAATACACGATTTGCACATTGTTGCAGTGGTTGTATGTATCTTGATTGATGCAAAAATGTTAAGAATTAAAATTACGGTACTCTTTTTTTTTATTTTTTTATAGTAATTATAACTATTTATGTCATTCTTTAACATTGCGTTTTAAGACTTTCAAAAGAAAAATTAATATTTTTCCCTTACTCATGTTGTATGTTTTTCATTTGTCAAATGAAATTTGACGAGCTTGAATATACCTCACTTATAGTCTTGATAAAAGCTAAAATTTAGAGTATAAAAATGTGTTTTCTTTTTGGTTGTGAGAAATTAGAGAGTTGATTTTACCATCACAACTGTTGTATGTTTATTTTCCTTCATAAATTATTTTTCCCTTTGGGTTGGAATGTTCGAGTAATGTTGATAAAGATGTTATTGAATCATTTGCAGCTCACCTTTGTGTAAGTTCAAAGGTACTAACTAACTTTGAGTGGGAATCAATTACTTAGAACCTTTGTCGTTTCAATCACATACAAGGTACTAACTTGCCTTGTCCTAAGCACTTGCAATGTTCATTAAGACGTTAATTGTGTCATTGAGCCAAATAATGGTTTGACTATTGAAGGATGGAAAATTACATCAAATCACACAATGCCTCATCCTTCATGCAAGGAACAATAACTACAGGTTGTGTATATGTTAAATACACTTAAAAAATGGTCCTTGATGATATATAAACCTAATACAATTTTTAATTCAAAGATGTTTGCATTGAATGACTCATTGTGTGTTTTGATTTCAAGTCTTTTCTCATTGTGCTTCTCTAATCTTGGACAAGAAGAGCAGGAGGAAAGTTGAATCCACGGATGACCGAAAGAAACCTGTCGATGCTCCGAAAGTTGAAAGAAAACAAGCTGAGGTAAGCTCTTGAATAAGCTTCAAAATCATACACTTTTCAAATGAACAAAAACTTATAACTACGATCGGCCATGACAGGTGATCAATTAATTGGATGGCTTAGTGTACCAGGAATAAAGGTGCCAAAGTAATGGCCTGTTCATGATTAGACTAAACAGTTTCAGATTCCAACAAGTAATTTTGATCCTTTTGCAGATCCAGATTCTTGGAGTTTATGAGAAAGTGAAGTAGTTAAGTGGGGTATTTAGTTTTCTTTTTTGACTAAGTGGGGTAGTTAATTAGATTTTTTTTACTTACCATGGTATTTAATTATCAAATAGTTGAAGTAGTTAAGTTTCACTTGTATAAATTATTCTTAGATTCTATATCCTATTCATCTTTAATGCTTGTGTTGGTAATTTATTAGTTTCATCTTGTCAATTTGATCACCAATATATCAAGTTATTATGCTGAATTCACAAATAAATTTGTTTCTCTTGATTATCTTTTTAAAAATGAACGGTTCATAAAATTACCACTAAAATTAATTTAATCAAATATAATAAAATATTGTAATCAATATTATTGGAATTTGAAATTGATTACTATAATCAATTTTTAGAATAAATTCTTGAAGTGACTTAACAAGAATAATTCTCTCTAACTATGAACTATTATACCATTCACCCAAAGCAATACTTAATACCCACAGAAATCAAAATCTATATATACTGCATTGCTCATTTAATTTATGGTAACAAATTTTGAATTATTATTCATAATAGCTTATTAGATAAAATGACATACTATCAAGTTACAACTTACAATCACTTCATAGCTAAAAATATTTATAACCACTTCTACAACAAGGCATAATAAATCAATTTTAACATCTAATTTGTGAATCTTCAGCAATAGCGGGTGCACCAAAGCTATTATCAACATCAACAAAAGTTGAAAGTCCGCCAGTTGTTAAACCTTGTCAATAAGCTAGTAAAATAATCTTATAAGCACGTGAGAAAGAATTGTTACCAACATGATCAACGATGTGTGGTTCAATGACTTGATGATATGTTACACCGAGTGGGAGATATTCAAGTCACTTGATGATGTTGATATTATTCGAACATTCACCGCCAAGAGGTCTCAGAAAGGGCATTTACCTTCTAATTTTATTTAGGACACTGTTTGCAGGTTATATTTCATCTCTCTTATTTCAAATTGTACTTTTATTGACAAAATGACGAATCTCTTTTATTTTAATTTATGACTATTTATATATCACGTCACTTGTGAATTTGCGGTTAAAATTTTGCACAGACTCTGTAAAATTCCCGACTCCACTGGTGACCATGTAGAAGGGAAATATACAACTATGCATGTTATTAGAAAATATACATGCTGAGTTGTTTCGATAACATGCATAATTATACATTCCTCCGTATACATGATAAATCATAATAGACTACACATTGGTTGATAAAATTATAAATTATACACATATTGACAAAATATAACCCTTCTTATAAATTAAATAAAAAAAACTTAAAAACAACCTCAGTAACATGTCCCTTAAAAAAAAACGATAACATGTAGTGGCTGCTCCCGTCATAAACACAAGTTATAACTTTAGGAAAATCATATAATCAACCATAAATTTTAAATATACAGTATTTAAAATAATGCAGTGGCTGCAGTACAACTAACAAAATTAAATTGCTCGCCAACTAACAAAATTAACTCGTAGAGTAAAGAGTCTCATTTTTGTCTTTTTTTTACCAAACTACAAAGTCTAAGTTAATTTATAGAAAATAATTTTTAGACATTCAATATCAAATCCACCAATAGGAATGTAAACAAAAATAAATCTACCATTAGAAATAAAAAGAGTAAAAGAATAGATGGTGTTGGATATATAATATAAGTGCTTTTTATTTAAAGTAATATATTTATACAACCACCGAATATAAAAATAAATATTGTTCAAAAGTTGTATCAAAATGTTAATATAAATAGGGTTTGTCTAACATGTATAATATAGGAACTAAAAATAATATTATTTTTTTAAAAACAACAATCAATTATTAAAAAGTTATATATTTAATGCAAAATGCACAAATTTTAAGATGAATTTACTATTTTGGACTTCTTAACAAGTGCAAATTTGCACATAATAGAAAAACTCATAAAACACACTCTCGTGTAGTTTTCTCTTCCTTTCCAACAAGTCGGCTCTAGTTTTCTCTCTCTAGGTTTTCTCTTACAGTTTCTTCATTGAGGGGTGATTTTGGGTTAATTCTTGACCTGAAATCACCCCTCTTTATCTTTTTATTTATATTTCAATCTAAATAAGTGATTTTCACATAGATCTAGGTTTTTTTCTTTGTGATTTCATCATCTAAGTGTGGTGGTTTGTTATTCGTCGTCTTGTGCGGCGTTGTTTGATTTCCCGTCTTCGTGCGGTGTTCATTTGATTCTTACAGAAAGATCGATTATTCAATCAAAAATTTGGACGTCAACGTTGCAGATCCGGAGGCCATGGATATTCCGATCACTTTAATTTTATCATATATTTTTGTAAGCACTATGCCGTTATATGTTATTAACTTGGATGTTGTGAGTTTGTTCGCAGATTCATCATTTACACTTTTAGCGGTGTTGAATGATGTAATCTCTCGATTTGAATAAATGAATATCATTTTGTTTTTGTAAAAAAAAAAAAAAACTCATAAATATCATTTATTAGTAGCACATAAAAAAATATCATTTATTATTAACTATTGAAATATTCTCACTGTCTAAATTATTTAATTTATTAATTTTGATTGAAATATATCAATTAATACTATATTTATTTGAAAATATGCAATCATGTACCACGTGCTCTACTGCCTAGATTAAATAATTTATTTTTCTGTATACTTTTCATTGGGTTAGTACCACTTGCAGTAGCAGACGACAACAGTACTCCACTGATTGAATTGAATTATTATGTTATCTCTTCATATTCGCACATCTAAAGAGTCAGTCCATATCCAAACATAGTCGCTCAATTCCTTAGTTTATTGCTCTTGAGCTGAAACAAAAAAAAACCATTGCTCATTGTCTTTCAGAATTAATCTCTTATATTTCTGTTTTATTATTATTTTGTCTTTCAGTTTTTTGCTATTTTCCCATTCCTACTGCAAAAAAGGAAAAGAAAAAAAGAAAAAAAGAAAACCAAAACTCAAAAATAGTGAACGAAAGTTATCTCATATATATTCTCTGCATTTTTAATTTGTATTCACTCTGTTCATTTCAAAGATTGAAGTTCCTTCAAACAAGTGGTTAAACTTTAGAGGCAGGTACGCATTTATTTGTTTTCCTTCACTCATAAATAGTAAAATTTTGCAATTGGTGATTGAAGTTTTTTTTAATATGTTGTTGTTCTTTGCAGATCATTTCGAAGCCATCAGTCTTCATAATCCAGCAGGTAAGAGGTCCACTCCATGCTCTTAAAAAATAAAATCCCTCAAAAATAAAATCACACTTTTTAGTCTCGTGACATCTTCCTTTAGCATTTTAGGGACCGAAAATGCTAAAGTAAATTTTTTACGGGGACTAAAAATGTTGATGGAATATTTTACAGGGACCAAAAATGCTGCCGAAATTTTTTACAGGGACTAAAAAGTACGATTTTATTTTGTAAGGACTAAAAATGAAATTCTAAATATTTATAAGGACTATTTACTTAATTACCCCGTAATAATATAATTGAATTTCATCGGGACAATTTGTCAAAATAAAATTTCATCGATATTTGAATTCTGATTATCCCACTTATTCATTTTATGAGGTGAGTTTTTTTATTTTTTAATTACAGGGTGGGCTAAAAACTCAACTCTATGAGTTTTCGTTCTTTAAATTATTTGACAAAAAAGAAATTATATTTGACTAAAAAATATATATTTTTAGTTTCTAGATTATTTGACAAAAATAAATAATATATTAATTTTTTTTAAAGAAATATATTAAATTACTATTGGTTAGGATTTGTTTTCATATTAAATATGTTGTGAGTTCGTGTAAAACGAATGAATTTTGGTTTTTCTTACCGTATTTTATTTTATTTTATTGGGTATGAATCAATAATTGAAGGTGTGTTAAAAAAGTGTGTCTCTTGTATGTGTTGGGGTCTCTTGTATGAGTATTTTAAAGTCTTTAATATAGTCATATTTGTTAGCATAGGTACTCACAACATAATCAATATCATACTCCCTCGGATCCTTATTATAAGAAGAAAACCAAAAAACATCATAACCAATGCTATTATTAATTGTTGTAACTTTTTAAATATTTTTACAATTATACCCTTATAGAATGTTGTGAAACATTAAATACATCCATTAATACTAAAAAAGAGAATCCTTAAATGATGGATAATAAAAGTCTTTTATACAGTAACTACACCTTAATAGTTGTGACATATCATTTGAAATTGTGCAAGAAGAACACAAGTATGAATTTTTGAAGTGTCTTCCTCTTCCTTTTTCTCTTATTTGATTTGTTCTTGTTTCCTATAAAAAAAAATTGACCAAGCATTTTATATTATTTAAATATTTTCCTCGTTGAATTTTTTGTTGCAAAATCATCAATAATTCGTTCAAAATCAAGGTTCTTCACAAAATTATTTTCAAATGAAATCAACGCAAGACTATTTAATATATCTTGTGACATAGTGGATCTTAAATTAGATTTTAATAATTTTAACTTGGAAAAACTTCTTTCAACAGATGCAACACTTATAGGAATATTCAATATTATTCTATAAGTTATGCAATTGACACTTACTCATATCTTATGATCAATGGCATACGCCACTTGTGCTTTTGAAAATTGTTTGTTGTTGTAATGTTGTGTTAACATTTGCAAAATTGAGATGAAGAGATGTTTTTTGTTTACAAATTGAGATGGAGAGATTAAACATAGAGAATGAAAACTAGAAAGAAAAGAGACTCATAAACTAGGTAAAATATTGTGACTTTTGAGTGTTAATATGAAAAAGGAAAACAATCTATCTCTTTATTATTCATAACACTCCAATCCATATCATTATTTGAATTTTAGTGCCTCAATGAGACTATTGACTATTTACTTGCTTTTCAAATATTACTCATCGCTTTATTTGCTAATTGATTTTTTGGTACATGTAGTCAATACTATTTTAATTTTAATATGGATATAATCAATATTTGGTACAAATAGTTAATTGATTTCATTTAATCACGCCATTTATTAGTTTTGACTTTGTAGTGCCCCAATAACTTTGTCAGCAACTAGCATTTCTTTATGGTAGTATATATACTTCCTCCGTCCCAAATTATAAGCAAAAAAACTCATTTTCTTTGTCTCAAATTATAAGCAAAAAAGACTAACTTTTATCATATTTAATTATGATTTTTTTTTTAAATTATCTTTTCCAAAGGAAAGTTAAATGAAAAGTGCATTCAATTTGCTCTGTTTTTCATTTTCTCAATAACCAATAACCAATGAAAATTGTTTTTACATCTTCCAATAAAACTTATTTCAAGAATAACACAATAAACTATATTGCAAACTACTATGTTTTAGTTTTCTTAATAAGTATGTTTTTTTTTGCTTATACTATGGGATGGAGGGAGTATATATGTAGTAAAAAAAAATTGGTGCCTCTAAAATTGTGGTGCTCTGGGTTGCTGCCCCTAGTCTAAACCTGAGTTCGAACCCGAGACTTTTTCATTTTTATTTACCGTATTTAGTATCTTTGACCACAGTAGATACCCCAAGGTATCCCTGCGGCTTTGACCCTTTGGATTCGTTATGAGACTTATTCTCGAGTATGACACCAATTCATCTACTTTTTTTGTTTGCGTGAGGGGTTTGACTACCTCTCAAACGGACGACTCTAGAAATCAAACACAATTTTTTTGCTTCATATTGCCAACTTTTCCACCAGGATGTTTGTCAATCCTAACGAAATGATAAAAAAAACTTGAATTTTTATTCTTGAATTGAACGATTCTTGATCATGTTTTACTTACTTTCCAACCTAAGTCCGAATTATAAAGGCTAATTTTCCCTAAAAATTGGGATTAACTAAAAAAGGGGGTAGTTGTTATATATATTTTTTAGTAAAGTTGTGATTCTTTTAAAAAATGATAGAAGAGAAGTTGTGGTTTTGTTTCTGGAGTAATCCTATGATTATTTTTTTTAAAAAAAATAAACGATTTATTCATTTAAATCGATAGAATATAAATTTAAAGTCGTTAAACACAAAAAAGATGAATATGCAAACAAGCGAACAACATTCATATTAATAACATAAATGCCAAATACCTCTCTGGGTCCTTTAAGTTTCAGGTTTGTTTCAGATAGGTCCTTTAAGTTTCTAAGGTTTCAGATAGATCCTTTAAGTTTCGAGTTTGTTTCAGATAGGTCCTTTCTGTCAACCTCCGTCAAGCCAAAGTTGTTCTGTCCGTTAAGCCAAAGTTGATATGTCCATTAAGTGGGTGAGGTGGTTCTCTCTGACACTTGACATCAATTTTTTCCCCAGTCAGATCTGCTTTGGCTTAACGGACCTATCTGAAACATTAGAAACTTAAAGGACCTATCCGAAACAAACTCGAAACTTAAATGACCTATCTGAAATCTTAGAAATTTAAAGGATCTATCTGAAACAAACATGAAACTTAAAGGACCCGGAAATGTATTTGGCCTAACATAAAACCACAAAGTACCTATGCTGACAAATATGACTATATTAAAGACTTTGAAATACTTATATCTTTGGATATGTAACGTTGACGGTCATTGATTGAATCTGCAATTATTTGTGTTTAGATCCATTTGGGAAGTAAATACTCTCACTGTCCAAATTAACCTTCATTAATTTCACGTTTTCATTTTAATTCCATAATTAATAAAACTCATGTTTTGGTCCCTTAATTTTCCCTCCGTTTGTCAAAACAATCCCTGACAGTTAAGTTTTAACCCTAAATGCATATGGTGAACCAACATTGTAAGTGATCCACCATAGACCTTGTTAATTTGTTTAGTTTAAACCGTTTGAATTTTTTTTCCTGAAAATACTATCATTAGATCATGCATGTCTACTATACACCACCACCACCAATTTTTTTTTCTTCATCTTCTTCCCTCATTCTCTTCATCATCTTCATCACCATCTTCATACCTTCATCAACAAAAACCCAAAAAAAAAAAAAGTGATTTTTTATTTAAACAAAATTCATAATTATCGATCACAACAACAAGATCTAACAAACTAAACATAAATCATTCATTATACGTGAACTTGATTTTATCCAAAATCAATTTTGTCAAAATAAACACATAATAAAGCAAAAACCAGAAAGAGAGAGTAAGGGTACATGGGCATGTTGGTCAATATGCTAAATTCGAGCTGTTTGATCAACAGAACGAGAAGCAAGTTTTGCGCGAATGCAATTCCACGCCACTGAATGTACCTTTTGAAACACAAACAAACAAAAAAAGACCCATTTAAAAAATGAAACATAAACATTGAAAAAGGGTTTTTTAACAACACAAACCTAGATATTAAACCAACCTTAACAAGTAGGAAAAAATTAGAACTTCGAAGGTGTTTGGAAATTGGAATGAAAGAGGAAAAGGGTTACCTTTTTTTTTGTGACCAGAATTCTCTCTGCTGTGAAGATTCTTAAATGAGAATTGTTCCTCCGTGGCTTTGGAAGCAGTTTCTTGAAACATGGAAATCCAATTTAATGAGGTTTTATGGTGGTGGCTTACAATTAGATACAGTAAATATGCATGATCTAATGGTTTAAACTAAACAAATTAATGAGGTTTATGGTGGACTACCTACAATGTTGGTCCACCATAGGCATTTGAGATTAAACTTAACTGCCAGAGATTTTTTTGGCGAACGGAGAGAAAATTAAGGGATCAAAACATGCGTTTTATTAATTATGAGACCAAAATGAAAACTTGAAATTAATCAAGGGACTAACTGACCTGCCTTTAATTTTCATCGAGGAAGTAATATCAATTAATATTAGTATTCCCCTAAAATCAAATATATATTTTACCGTGTTTGTTTTAAGTTAGAGGAATGCTAGCAACACACTTTCCAACACACTCTCTTTGATTGGTTAAAATTCACATGAGTCCCACCAAATCATGTGGGTCCCATATAAATTTGGTGGGTCCCATGTGAATTTTAACCAATCAAAGAGAGTGTGTTGAAAAGTGTGTGCTAGAATGTATGTTGCTAGCATTTCTCTTTAAGTTATATTTGTTGATTCCTGAGAATAAAATGATAGGAATATATATGCATATGTTTGTTTCAAGTTTACTAAATTTTATTCTCGGGTATGTTCTTCGAATAGAAAATTTTTTCCAAAGAAAAGGGTGAGAATAAAGTTCCCATGGAGATGAGAATAAATTCATAAATAGTTACCTATTATAATCCCTATTTTTATGGTTCCTAGGAATATTATAAAGCTAACCAAACATATTTTTTCTAAATATCTTGGAATAAAATTCTCATCTTTATATCTCAAAGAATGTTATTCCTAAAAATAAATTTGGTAAACTTGAATCAAACGCACCCTAATATTAATATATTTAAGTGCAATATTCTCTTATGGGAATGGGAGAGCGTGTACCACTTGCAGACGCTACAATATCATTGCTTGAATTTTTATGTTTATGTTAATGTTCCTAAGCAGGAAAGCATGCATCTGGTAGCTTATTGCTTTTAAACTGAAACGAAAAAGATCGTTGCTCATTGTCTTTCAGTTTTTTGCTATTTTTTCCATTCCTGTCGCAATAAAAGAAAGAAAGAAAAAACCCAAAACTCAAAAATAATGAAGGAAAGTTATCTCATATATTTTCTGCATTTTGAAGTTGTACTATGCTATGAAGTTGTACTCACTTCGTTCATTTCAAAGGTTGGATTGGAATGGTTAGAGTTACGCATTAATTAATTAATTTGTTTTCCTTAATTTTGCAATTTGTGATTGAAGTTTGTTTTAATATTTTGTTGTTGTTGTTGTTTGCAGATCATTTTGAAGCCATTTTGCATCAGTCTTGTTAGATCGCACCATCAATAGCACAAGTTGTTCCGTTGATTCATAATCTAGCAGGTAAGAGATCGATGCTCTTAAAAAATTATCAAAAGGCCCCTAATGATTTTTCTATTTTTTTTAACTTAATCTATTTGTTCAAATATTATAACAAACTAATAACCGGGTATTCTTGACGCGTAGCTGTGGTGACTAATCCTTGGAGTTTTGTGGGACCCGAATTGTTAGCAAACTCTCTCTAAAAGTTTAAACATCATTTGGCTAAAACTCACACTAATAGTTAAACGCCGCTGCATGTACAAACCCGAGTTTGAACCCGAGACCTTTTTTTTTTTTGGTTTAGTCGAGACCTTTTCTTTTTTACCTACCGTAATTAGTATCTTTGAATCTTTGACCACAATAGGTATCCCAAGGTATCACAACGGCTTTGGCCCTTTGGGTCTGCTACGAGACTAATTTTCGAGTCAGCAACAGTTCATCTAGCTTTTATTTTTGTTAGAAGGTTTGCCTACCTCTCAAGTGTGCAACTCTAGGAATCAAACACAGTTCTTCTGCTCGAGATATTCATGTTGCCAATTCTCCCACCAGGATGTTGGTCGAACTTGATTCCTTGGCTAAGCCTCTTGGATTAATTCAGACATTTTTATTTTACATGCTGTTCACTTGATCTTTAATTTTTTATTATTGGTTAAAGCATATTTATATCTATTTTTTTATTGGTTGTCATGATTGTAATGAAATTCAATTTGCAGAGTCTACCTTTATTATTGAATTTTACTGTCTACATTTTTCTTATTCTAACCAAAGCATATGTTCTATTTAATAATTGTAGCTTTTCATCGAATATAAGAGTAATGTGTTAATGTCCTCACATTTCCAAATGTCGCCCTTGTTTCTTTTGCCCTCATCCATAAATAGTATCCTTTTACTTTCACTTTCAGATTTTGACTCAGGTCACAAGGAAGAGAAGAAAAGAAAATCAATGGAAATTTTAATTTCTGTTGTTGGAAAAATAGCAGAATATACCGTTTTGCCTATTGGACGTCAAGCAAGTTACTTGATATTCTACAAAGGTAACTTCAAGTCGTTAAAGGATAATGTTGAAGACCTTCAGGCTGCAAGAGAAAGAATGATCCATTTAGTTGAAAGTGAACGGAGAAATGGTAAAGAAATTGAAAAAGATGTTCTGAATTGGTTGGAGAAAGTGAACGAGGTCATTAAAAAGGCAAACCGTCTTCAAAATGATCCTCGCCGTCTCAATGTTGGGTGCTCAGCATTATCGTGCCCCAACTTGGTTTTACGTCATCAACTAAGTAGGAAAGCCACAAAAATTGCAACAGATGTTGTTCAAGTTCAAGAAAAAGGGATTTTTTATCAAGTTGGTTACCTTCCCCCTCTAGATGTAGTAGCCTTATTCCCAACAAGAGATGGTGAAAAGTATGACACAAGGGAGTCACTTAAGGAGGACATTCTGAAGGCTTTAGCAGACCCTACTTCACGCAACATTGGGCTCTATGGGTTGGGTGGGGTCGGCAAGACCACTCTAGTGGAGAAAGTTGCACAAACAGCCAAGCAACATAAATTGTTTGATAATGTGGTTAAGACAGAAGTATCGAAAAATCCAGACATCAAATTAATTCAAGATGAGATTGCAGATTTTTTGAGTCTACGATTCGAAGAGACGTCTATTCTTGGAAGAGCACAACGCCTAAGGCAGAGAATCAAGATGGAGAAAAGTATCCTTATCATTCTAGATAATGTATGGACCAAACTTGATTTGAAAATAGTAGGGATTCCATTTGGCAAGGAACATAAAGGTTGCAAATTGTTGATGACAAGTAGAGATCACGATGTGTTGCTTCAAATGGATGTTCCAAAGGATTTCACTTTCAAAGTTGAACTTATGAGTGAAAACGAGACATGGAGCTTGTTTCAATTTATGGTAGGGGATGTGGTTAAAGATAGCAATTTGAAAGGTATACCATTTCAAGTTGCCAAAAAATGTGCAGGTTTGCCTCTTAGGGTAGTGACAGTAGCGGGTGCAATGAAAAATAAAAGGGATATCCGGTCTTGGAAAAATGCATTAAGACAATTACAAAGTAATGATCATACAGATCAGATGGATGCGGAAACTTATTCTGCTTTGGAATTAAGTTACAACTCATTGCAGAGTGATGAAATGAGGGCTCTCTTCTTACTTTTTGCATCACTGTCAGGTAATGATATCGAGTACTTTCTCCAAGTTGCCATGGGGTTAGACATATTGAAGCACACTGTGGATGATTCAAGAAACAAACTTTTCACAATAATCAAATCTTTGGAGGCGACTTGTCTTTTGCTTGAAGTAAAAGCAGATGCAAAGATCCAAATGCATGACTTTGTTCTTGATTTTGCTATCTCCATAGCACGTAGGGACAAACATGTATTTATAAGAAAACAGTCTAATGAGGAATGGCCAACCAATGATTTTTTGAAAAGGTGTACGCAGATCGTTCTCGATAGGTGTGATGTGCACGAGCTTCCTCAAACGATTGATTGTCCAAATGTTAAGCTTTTCTATTTGTGCAATAAGAATCAATCTTTAGAAATCCCCGATACCTTTTTTGAGGGTATGAGAAGCCTTGGAGCTCTAGATTTAACGTCTTTGAACTTGTCATCATTACCCACATCATTTCGGTTGCTAACATGCCTTCAAACATTGTGTTTGAATCATTGCATTTTGGAAAACATGGAAGCAATAGAAGCTTTGCAAAATTTGGAAATTCTTCGCCTCTGGAAATCTTCAATGATCAAGTTGCCAGGAGAAATAGGGAAATTGACTCAATTGAGAATGCTTGATTTGAACCATTCAGGAATAGAAGTGGTCCCACCCAACATCATATCAAGTCTGACTAAATTGGAGGAGTTGTACATGGGAAATACCTCTATTAATTGGAAAGATGTGAATTCAACGGTTCAAAATGAAAATGCTAGCATTGACGAGCTTCGAAAACTACCCAACTTGACTGCTTTAGAATTACAGATTCGCGAGACTTGGATGTTGCCAAGGGACTTGCAGCTGGTGTTTGAGAAGCTTGAAAGATATAAAATAGCTATTGGAGATGTATGGGACTGGTCTGACATTAAGGATGGAACCTTAAAAACATTGATGCTCAAACTTGGTACAAACATACATCTGGAGCATGGAATTAAAGCATTGATTAAAGGTGTTGAGAATTTGTACTTGGATGATGTAGATGGAATTCAAAATGTGCTTTATCAACTAAATGGGGAAGGATTTCCATTTCTGAAACATCTCCACGTCCAAAATAATGCAAATATGAAGCACATTGTTGACTCTAAATATAAGAGGAATCAAATCCAAGTGTCCTTTCCCATCTTGGAAACACTAGTACTTCACAGTCTTAAAAACTTGGAGCACATATGTCATGGTCAACCTTCAAATACTTCTTTTGGAAATCTCAGTGTTATCAAAGTCAAAAATTGTGTCCAATTAAAATATCTCTTCTCCTATGCAATGGTTAAAGAACTTTCCCACATTTCTAAGATAGAAGTTTGTCAGTGCAATTCTATGAGGGAAATAGTGTTCGAAGACAACAATTCAAGTGCAAATAATGAGATCACCGTTGAAAAGATTGAGTTTCTTCTATTGCGTTCTTTGACTTTAGAACATTTGCAGACACTTGATAATTTCTCCTCTTATTATTTTACACATCTTAGAAGTAAGCAAAAGTATCAAGGTCTAGAGCCTTGCACTTCTACACCATTTTTCAATGCTCAGGTATGTTATTCTGTTTTTAGCTTCTTTAGATACAAATGATATATTTTTTAATTTTGTGATATGTACAAACATATTAATTAATGAATAAATTGGTACGTTTAGTGGAAAAGCAATTGAGCAAGAAAAAAAGCAAATGAACAAGATAAGTATTTGTTGTTCAAAAAACTATTATGCTTACTTTTTCTAACAACAAAACTACAATAGATGTGGTTATAAAAGCGATTCTTTCTAAATAACTAGAACGGCTAATAGTAGCTATATATTGCCATTTCAAGAATGATAAGAATAATAACAATTACATCTTGCTCAAGATTTGCAAAGTTAAAAGTTAGTTTTTATACTCTAGAAATGTTTAAATAAATTCTTGTATTTGAAGATTTCATATTGTTTCATAGTTTTTACCTTTTTTAATTAAACTATTAGTGATACATGAGAATCCATCTTTGTAGACTTATCAATCGTAAAGTATCTATCAAATTGTATTACTCATCTCTGAAATTGTATTACTCATGTATTGCATATCACTCTTGTATTGTTTAAGCCTTCAGTAATGATTTCTGTTAGTTTGTTTTTATGTAGGTTGAGTTTCCTAATTTGGATACCCTTAAATTGAGCTCACTTCTCAATTTGAATCAAATTTGGGATGACAATCATCAATCTATGTGCAACCTGACTAGCTTGATTGTGGATAATTGTGTTGGATTGAAGTATTTATTCCCCTCTACTTTGGTTGAAAGTTTTATGAACCTCAAACACCTTGAAATAAGTAACTGTTCTATGATGGAGGAGATAATAGCTAAAGAAGATAGAAATAATGCAGTAAAAGAGGTATGGTAATTCTATTGTTGGGAACATTCAAATAATTTTAACTTGCAATTTAAATAATTATTTATACTAATAGTGGTTATTTACGAATTCATAGGTTCATTTTTTGAAATTAAAGAAAATCATATTGAAGAATATGGACAACTTGAAGACAATATGGCACCCCCAATTTAAAACATTGAAGATGTTGAAAGTGAACAATTGTAAGAAAATTGTGGTGATTTTTCCTTCTTCAATGCAGAACACATATAATGAACTAGAGACGTTGGAGGTTACAAATTGTGCTTTAGTTGAAGAGATATTTGAATTGACTTCGAATGAAAATAACAGTGAAGAGGAAACATCACATTTGAAAGTGGTTGTTATAATTGAATTGTCTAAGCTGAAAAAGATATGGAGTAGAGATCCTGAAGGAATTCTTAGTTTTCAAGCTATTTATTATGTAGACGTCATTCGTTGTGCAAGTTTGGAGTATCTATTACCACTCTCCGTAGCCACTCGTTGCTCACATCTCAAGGAACTTTTTATAAGATATTGTGGAAACATGAAGGAAATTGTTGCAGAGGGGAAAGAATCTAGCGTGAATGCAGCTCCCATATTTGAGTTTAATCAACTAAATGCTTTAATGCTTTGGAACTTACATAAACTCAATGGTTTCTATACTGGAAATCATACTCTAACATGCCCATCTTTGAGGAAAATTAGTGTTTATAGTTGTACAAAGTTGAATTTGTTTAGAACTCTATCTACAAGAAGCTCCAATTTTCGAGATGACAAACACTCTGTATTAACGCAACAACCACTTTTCATTGCCGAAGAGGTATGCAAATCATGAAAATACCATGTCTGTAGGATTTATGTTTTTAATTTTTAATTTTTATTTTTACAGTAAGGAATTGGTGCTATTCTTTTGAAATACCAAACAATTATTATACTTGTATTTCTATAACAAAAATAACAACTACTTACAGTAAGGAACCAACTAATTATTATCTTGGTTCAAAAAAGTATTTTTAGTCAATAGTAATTATTGTTTGACTCAATAATAAAATGTTTAATTCCTTTACATTGCTGTTTAAATATATTATAGGTGATTTCAAACTTGGAGAACCTGCGCATAGATCAAAATGATGCTGACATGATTATGCAAGCCCAAAACTCAAGTTCCCTCTTTGGCAAAATGACCGATGTTGCCTTGAGTAGCTATGACACTGAAGATGCTAGATTTCCTTATTGGTTTCTTGAAAATGTGCATACTCTTGAGTCACTATCTGTTGAGTTCAGTTCCTTCAAGAAGATATTCCAAGATAAAGGAGAAATAAGTGATAAGACTCATCCACAGATCAAAAGACTGACATTGAATGTATTACTTAAACTTCAACATATATGTGAGGAAGGATCCCAAATCGACCCAGTTCTTGAGTTCCTTGAATACTTAAAGGTTATTGGTTGTTCTAGTCTGACAAATTTGATGCCTTCCTCTGCCACCCTTTATCATCTGACATATTTAGAGATAATAAAATGCAATGGGTTAAAATATTTAATCACAACTCCTACTGCACGAAGTTTGGACAAGCTCATTGTGCTGAAGATAAAAGATTGTAATTCACTTGAAGAAATAATTACTGGAGTAGAAAATGCTGACATTGCTTTTATTAGTTTACAAATTTTGATGTTGGAATGTTTACCAAGCCTCATCAAATTTTGCTCTAGCAAGTGTTTCATGAAGTTTCCATTGTTGGAGGACGTAATTGTGAGAGAATGTCCTCGCATGATGATGTTTTCCGCGGGAAACACAAGTACAGCAATTCTTCGGAAAGTTAAAATTACAGAAAATAATTCAGAATGGCTTTGGAAGGGAAACTTAAACAATACAATATACAACATGTTTGAAGATAAGGTATGCTTGATTTACCATTTTAATTCTATTTCTTGTCTAACATCGTGATTTGCATTTCTATTTTTGTTTTCTTTGGATGCATAATAGTATTTTTAATTTACAATGTTAGAAACTTTGTGGAAAAACAACTATTTGAGATTTTGAAATCGCAATATATTCTAAAAAAAGGAAAAAAAAATACATAGTATCAAAAGAAGAAGAAAAAAAAAATCTTAGTATCAAAAGGGCTATGATGCAAGGATGGCAACATGGTTATATGTACAAAAAGAAAAATGCTATATGTCGCGACAGCTTATTTCCCGAGAGGTTCACGAATGAATTGCCACTTGCATGCTATAGCGTCTCTCTCAGTCTCATGGGATTCTTTCTCAAGCTAGATGACCCAAACCCCTACACACAAACAATTCAAAACCATCTTTCTCTTTCTCCAGGAAGTGATTAGACCCTTTCCTTCAACTTAGTTTCACACCCTCCATATCTCTCACATATTTCACATCATTCGTAAATTACCCATTCCTTCAATTTATGGTGTTGTGGAGCAATTTTGTATTCAACATAAACAACTATGCTATTTTCTTGTGGAATAAAGGTGTTGAAGTGATGGTGGTAGAGTTTTGAGAAAACATATCCAAATTAGAGTCATCCACCGCCATGGTAGATGTTCGGGATGTGAGGGACGGTGGTGTCTAGATTAGGTAGTATGACAGTGATGTTTTTTTTTTTTGTTCTTTCTGTTTTGCTTTATAATATATATTTAAAAAAAGAAATAGAAAAAATTAGCATGCATATGTTGTATGTATAAGTATAACTCACAAATACAAAGTTCGTGAAATTTCCCGAAATTTTTTTTCGGGACATATAGCATAGCTCGTACAAAAAATACGTCAATAGAAAGAGAAATCAGCTATTACCGGTAGTCCCGTGAACATAATTCAGTTGGTAGGTACATTCACTGTTATATGCAGGGATTGGGGTTCGAATCCCGGACACTCCACTTATTCACTTTGAAACGAGTGAATTCTAGCCACTAGGCTACTTCAAAAAAAAAAAAAACATGATAACCAAAAGACCATTTGATTCGCACAGGCCTATAACATTGTGATAATTATATAAAACTAATTATGTTGATATACCGTGAAATGTTTAAAGATATTAAATGAAAATTATCACCATTAATTTAATGTTTTTAGGCAATATTTTTTTTCTTTTATATGTAAAAATCCGTTAAATATTTGCACCACGTGTGCTGCGGATTTTATTTATTTATATTTGCGGAAACAAATTTAATGTACCGAAATGAGAAATCCTACATGATAAAATTTTGAAAATTCATAACTACTTTTAAAATATCAACATTAAAGTAGAGTTTCTATTAAATATTTGCATCGGGTTCGTTGCAAATTTTATGTGTTTAAATTTGTGGGAGCAAATTTCTATGTTTGGATATGAGAAAGTAGATATCATAATTAGATTAGTATGTCTATATCGTGTTTGTTACACTTTTATTTTAATATTTGAATTTACTTTTATCTATTTGTTATATGTGCTATTTGTATTAAAAGTATAGAGTAATTTTGAAAAGAGAAAAAGTCAGTCTAAAAGATCCAAAACCTATTTTCTTTATATACGGTATATATATAAGGTATAGTGTTTGTTATCTATTTTTAACTAAAACTTAACAGAAGGACTAAAACCAAAAGTTTTACAAACTGCAGGGACCAATGCCAAACAAAAAAAAGCGTAGGGACCATTGCTAAAATTGGGTGAAAGTGCGGGGACCAAACACACATTTAAGTCTATATTATATCAAATTTTAATTTTAAGGCTTAGATTGTGAGGGCAATTATTTTATTCTTTATTAGCGAAAAGACGGGCACTCACATGCCCGTCTTTCCACTCTTTTTACTGCGATAATATTTTTTTTTTTTTGAATAACTTTAATGCAATAAAATTTGAAAATTATGAACTATGTTTTTTTTTATGAAATTTTAATTTTAATTAAAACTAAAAATATAAATGTTTGTTGCTTTATAGTTATAACAAACCAAATTAAACATGATTATTTATTTCAATAACACCAACAACAATCTTTATCGTAGAAAAAGTTGTTTAAGGGTATAATTGGGATAATAAAAAATTAAGTATAAATATACTCATTTAGTTTGTTACACTTTTTAAATGATAAAGAAAAAAAAGACATATATATATATATATATATATATATATTCATATTGTGTTTTTTACATTTTTTTAATATTTAAATTTATTTTTATTTATTTGTTACATGTGTTATTTGTATTGAAAATTGAGGGCATTTTGGAAAGAAAAATTCAGCTCAAAAGTGTTGAAAGAGGTAGTTTTATTTAGGAAAAAAGTTAGGTACAATTCCTTATGTGCTTTTCATATGGTTCTTAACTAAATTCACCATGATTCCTTAAATCCATAATTCTCTCAAAGTTTGTTATCTCCAAAAAAGTTGTATTTTTAATTAAGAACCATACAAAAAGCACCTAAGAAATTGTCCTTAAATTTTTTCCTTTTATTTATATATATAGTATAGATTTTTTTTTTTTAAAGAGTTTATATATAGTATAGATATAGATTTAATTTTTAGAAATAAGTTTTAGTTGACAATTAAACCCTCAAATTTCCTTTAAAAAAAATTAAACCCTCAAATTTAAGAAAATTATGAGTTTAACCGGGTAAACTAAGGAAATTTGGTGGATATTAACTTAATATATTATTAGTAGTAGTATAGATAATAGATAAATAAAACTAATATCTACCATTTTGGGCGTCAACGTTGCAGATCCAGAAGCATGGGTATTCTGGTGATTTACATTTTATCATATTATATGTAGGCATTTTGTCGTTGTATACTATTAACTTAGGTGCTGTGAGTTTGTTCGCAGATTCACCCTTTACGTTTTTAGCGATATTGATCATGTTATTGTCTCTAATGTATTCTATCAATTTGAATGAATGAATATACTTTGTTTTTGTCAAAAAAAAAATTACATCGTTATTGTTTCGTTACTTTATTATCTTTATTCAATTAAGGATAAAACTGGAAAATAATCTTAAAATTCCTCCCCTTACAAACCAAACACATTTTTAATTAAAATATCTCTCTTTCCCTCCCCTCCGTTAAAATCTCTCCCCTTCCCTTCCCGCCTAATTCTCGAACCAAACAGACCCTTAGTGGCATGAATTACTAATCCACGTGTTATTTTATAATTGACTATTTGTATTTAAAATTAAGGGTATTTTTGAAAAGAAAAGTCCAACCCAAAAATGTGCTGAAAGAGATAGTTTTCTTTATATATATATATATATATATATAGTATAGATAACAAATTAACTTTTATTTGCTTTCGGTTAGTTTAAGATTATCTATCTAGTTTATTGATCATTTTGAAGGTCGAAAAATGTACTGTAATAGACAAATATATTATATATAATATTTAAGTAATTTTTAAAAGTGATTTTGATGTGTATGCTAATATACTAATTTCATTGATCAGGTTGCATTTGGTAAATTCAAGTACTTAGCCTTATCTGACTATCCCGAGCTAAAGGATTTGTGGTATGGCCAACTTCATCACAATGTGTTCTGCAATTTGAAACATCTTGTGGTAGAAAGATGTGATTTTTTATCACATGTACTTTTTCCATCAAATGTAATGAAAGTGCTACACGGATTGGAAGAACTAGAAGTAAAAAATTGTGATTCATTAGAAGCCGTGTTTGATGTGAAAGGTATAAAGTCACAAGAAATATTGATTAAACAAAGAACTCAATTGAAACGATTGACTCTGTCTAGTTTACCCAAATTGAGGCACATATGGAATGAGAATCCTCATGAAATTATCAGCTTTGGAAACTTATGCAAGGTTGATGTTTCTATGTGCCAAAGCTTGTCATATATCTTTCCATATTCACTATGCCTAGATCTTGGACATCTTGAAATGCTTCAGATAAATTCTTGTGGAGTCAAGGAAATTGTTGCAATGGAAGAAGCTGGATCATTGGAAATTAATTTTAATTTTCCCCAATTAAAAGTTATGATGCTGTATCATTTGAAAAATCTTAAGAGTTTCTATCATGGAAAGCATACATTAGATTGCCCTTCATTGAAGATTCTGAATGTATATCGTTGTGAAGCATTAAGAATGTTTTCTTTCAACAATTTAGACTTGCAACAACCTTACACGGTTGATGAAAATCAAGACATGCTATTCCAACAAACCCTGTTTTGTATTGAAAAGGTAAATCCCACCATACCTTGTTTTTGTTTGTCGTTTAATAATACACTAGTATTTATTTTCTTTTTGGATTCTTATTTTTCAGTTGAGCCCTAACCTGGAGGAATTGGCAGTAAATGGCATAGATATGTTGGAGATACTGAATGGTTATTGTCAAGAAAATATCTTTCATAAAGTCAAATTTCTTCGTTTACAATGCTTCGATGAAACTCCAACTATTCTTCTGAATGATTTCCATACAATATTTCCTAATCTTGAAACATTTCAAGTGCGTAATAGTTCTTTTGAAACATTGTTCCTCGCTAAAGGAACCACATGTTATCTTAGTATGCAAATGTCAAATCAAATAAGAAAGTTGTGGCTTTTTGAATTGGAAAACCTCAAGCTTGTCTGGCAGGAAGACTTTCCATTAGATCATCCTCTGTTCCAATATCTTGAAGTGTTAGGTGTAGCGAATTGTCCAAGTTTGATATGCTTGGTACCATCGTCGACATCTTTCGCAAATTTAACCTATTTGGAAGTGGACAACTGCAAAGAGCTGATCTATTTGATAACATATTCAACAGCTAAAAGTCTAGTTCAACTCAAAGCATTAAAAATAATGAATTGTGAGAAGATGTTGGATGTTGTGAAGATTGATGAAGAAAAAGAAGAGGAAAACATCATATTTGAAAACCTGGAATGCTTGGAATTTACTTTGTTGTCAAGTTTGAGAAGCTTCTGCTATGGGAAACAAGCAATCATATTCCCATCTTTGTTATTTTGCACTGTTAAAGGATGCCCTCAAATGAAGATCTTCTCATCTGCACTCACAGTAGCACCATGCCTCAGAAGAATTGACGTGGAAGAAGAAGATATGCGATGGAAAGGTGATCTTAACACAACTATTGAACAAATGTTCATAGAAAAGGTACATAATGTCATTATTATTTATGAAAAATGTTTACTTTTTATTCACATAATTAAACAAGGCTCACAATATTAATTTGGTGCATGTTTGGACAATCACTTTCAAATTAATTATGGATTTAGTACAAAGTTTCTGAAAAGAGAATTTAAATATCTACATTCATTAATTACTTTTTTTGTTCATTCTACTATGTTTTCCCTATCCATAAAAGTTTATCACTAAATAATTTGAGATCTAATTCGTTAAACAAATTTATCTAATGATGAAAGGGCTTTAGGTCCTTTTCTATTTAAAAAAAAAACAAAAAAAGTCTCATGAAACATACTTCTTTTTTTCTTTTATAATTCTAAAGAAACATACTAAGACGTAGTAATTGAGAAAGAGATATTGCCTTCTATATTTATGCTGAATAAGTTACTTTTATCTTAAAAAAAAAACTGCTGGTATGATAATCAAACTTAATATATTTTTTTTTTAGAAGACAAGATCAAACTATATAGACTGTCGAGTCATTTTAAAAATATGTTTCAGACTTTATCTTAAAATCGATTTCAAAGTTGAAGTAGCAATAAACGTCACAAGAAAGGGGGGGTTTGAATTGTGACCCTTTTAAAAATTATTCCTGAAAGTTAAGTTTATACTCAAGAGTGTTCTTGGTGTATGTTAGTCCAACAAGATTAGAG
>Ga0228711_1001724_pt1 | contig 32699 bp, 25 predicted proteins | sample MedpolnodulmetaG_2_FD_177996 | JGI IMG/M metagenome (GOLD analysis project Ga0228711, IMG submission 177996) | Root nodule microbial communities from Medicago polymorpha collected in Santa Monica, California, United States - brown nodules | ecosystem: Host-associated > Plants > Roots > Nodule... | reverse complement strand
GCTTCTAAACAGACATACCATGTCGGTGACCATATGTTCTAACAGTAAATTTAACTTATAACATAACAATTATCAACACAACATAATTTTCAAACATAACATTAATCAAATATAATTAAAAATTATCAAAGATTACATAACATTAAAAATTATCCAAATGTTACATCACTAAAATTTATTCAAGATGTTCAAACATAACATAACACAATCAACTCCTAATAACTACACCCGTACCACCGCCACCCCTGCCACGACCTCTGCCACCTCTGGCACCCCTGCCACCCTCAGTTGCTCCCTGACGACGGTAAACTTTCCCATCATGCACCTCTTTCAACGCATCCTCCAAATGCTGACATTCCTCAGTCCCTTTCGGCACCCGACCACTTCTCATCACAACATAGATGTGATCTCTGATGCGGTTCATCCTTCCGCTAAGCTATAAGTACCCAAGGTCTCCATCCTCCTAAGCAGCTCGCGCATCAAGGACCTCACGCTTCGGTGGCCTCGACACCGGCACCGGCATGTCAAGAAGAACTATGTGTGGATGGGAATGGTGATAAAACCAATCGATGTATCCATCTACTGCCTCCACATCATGAACTGCACGCTCTCCCAACTATTGAGGTGTCAACGCATAATCAAGTGCACGCCAAAAGCGGTTTGTAATCTCCATCAAATTAACATCAGGAGGTGCACTCTCAACGAGATGTCTAGGTATGGTATGAACCCTCCCAAACAGACGAAGCACCCTCTCCGGCAGATATCACACCATGCGGTCTCCGTATCTCAGCAATCCAGAGTAAAGGCTGACCTACTCAAACCGACGTGCCGCACGGTGGTCTCTGTATGGGGCCATGACAACCCTCGTCAAATCGAGCGCATCCAGATGGTTTATGTAGTTTTCCACTGTGCCTAAACCAGACAGTGGTAAAAAAAACATTGCACGTGGATCCCGATTCTCTTTATATCCTGCTCATACATCCTTGCTTCCCATACCTAGGAAGTGTTGAAACACCCAAGCCTGCACCAAAGACAACCACATGTAAATATACAAACCATAAACACTTACACTTAAAAACATAAAACATAATTTTTATTTTATACCTGCAACAAAGTCAGGTATCCTGCCACCTGACTGCAGTTTCAACGTGCAGCATTGTTGAGCTCCCTATACAAGTGAGCTAGCGCCGCAGCTCCCCATGAATAACCAGCAACAAGATCAAGGTCTCTAAAGTACCTCAGGTAGACAACATCCACAGCCCACTGGCTCTTGTCAGTGAAGATTGTGATCCCCACCAAGTATAGCAAATATATGCGGACACACTGATCCCGCAACCTCCGCACCTCCTCAGTCACACCATACTCGGTCACTAAATCCCTCTGCTCCTTCAAACACTCCTTGAAAATCCTCTCTAAGTAGCCAAATCGGCAGTGTGCACCTTTGGTCTTTTCGACCTCTTTAAGAGCATCACCCAGATCAGACCCCAAGTACGTCACCCCATTCCACAACCTCGTCCCGTGATGTGGACCCGTGGGATAGGAGCATGCTGTCAATGGGGAGATGCAGCAAACATGTCACATCATCAAGTGTGACTATCATCTCCCCAAACGGAAGGTGGAAGTTGGAAGTCTCCTCGTGCCACCTCTCCACGAAGGCACAAATCATACCATGGTCAATCAGGCTGTAACTGGTATCTTGAAGCCAACAAGGCCGGTGCCCTACAATTGTTATGCCACCACTGTGCAGCCATGATAGGGATGGTTTCTTTATCATGCATCACTTCTATCTTCTTTCTGTTGCTGATGCATTTTAATTTCCCACGCCACTGCAAATAATTAAAAACAATACCTAAACATTAGTTTACACTCATGACTTCACAAACAGATTTAGCAGTACATAAACAGGCAGTATCACAAATATCAACATCATTTTCAAACAGATTAACATTAATAAAGTGAGTTTAACATCAATAAATACCTCGCCCATAAACGCCTTCCTGGCCACGTGCACATGGTACTTTCACAACAGGCCAGTATCGTGTGGGCCACCGGGATAGTCATCTAGTGGCTCAAAGTCCACCACCTTCTCATTCTTCTTTTGCCTTCGTCGTGGCTCGGCATCTTCCATTTCCTCGTCCATAGCCTGAAGCTCCTCCTCAAGCTCCTGCTCCTCCATATGTTGCAACTCCACATCAGACTGCTCTTGCTGCAAGTCCATATACTCTTGCTGCTCTGGTTGATGCTTGACATCAGCACGACATCCTTTGACACCACCCCGACACCTCGGAACAACACCTTCCTCCACCATTCGTCGGGTACGCTCCCTCTTATGGGAAGCATGCCCTGCCTCCCTTACATGCCGAGTAGAGGACGAAGTTTCTGTAACATGTAAATCAGGGTAATCAAACATCACAATCAAATAGCACAAAACAGAAGCAAAAAAAAATTATGGGTTTGTCCGGATTTCAAAATCCGGACAACAATAATCTAGTCTGGAAAACAAAATTTGGATTGCACCCGACTAGAATTCCAAAAAAAAATCAACCAAACTAACCATGCATGTGTACAAAAATCGAACTTACCTTCCATGATGTTTGACAAGGGTTGAAATGTGGTTCTTTTGAGCAACAAAACACCAAATTTGGATAAGATTTGTGGTGTTCGGAATTTGGGATAATGTAGAGAGAGAGAGAGAGAGAAAATGGTGAAGGTGAAACTATAAAAATGGGGGGGTGAAGTTCCTTTTATACTTCGCAAGTGTCCAGAAAACATAATCCGGAATGCATATAGGTGTTTCCGGATTATATAATCCGAAGGGAATATTGGTAATTTGTGCAGGGCACGCGAGAAGGCCATATGGTGGGAAAAGTAAAACTAAAAAAAAAACTAGAAGCTAACACAAACTCTCAAAGCCTGATAGCAGAAAAACAAACGATAAAGGAAAAAATCGATGGGTAATGGAAGAAACAAAATTGAGGTAGATGATGAGGAAAGGGCAACGGTGAGTTCCGATTGAGATTTCAAAGGCTACTACGATAAAGGAGTGAGTGGAATCGACAGCAGCCAATGAAGAAGGGTCAGGAGAAAAGAGGGGATGTAGAAAAAGTTGCAGAGAATATGGTGGAAATAGGTTGGACCGAACCAAAGTTTGCTTAAATAGGTCAGAACTAGTTGAAAAAACTAAGGCCTAGACCAAAAGTCTAGTCTGGCCTATTAGCAAGCCTAATTTGTGTTACAAAATTTAAAAATGTGAGAGGAACAACAATCTTTAATGAAAAAGTCTTCAACAGATATTCTTACACTGTGTTTGGTTGGACGTTACAATTCAAAATTGTGCGTCCCAAGGCAAAGAAAACGTGAAAATAACGAAGCTTATATTTTTGTAGAGTTAGCTAAAACGCAAGTTGGTGGGTACCCTACCGTGTAAACAAACACATACTTACTTTGTTTATAATTAGATAGATGAGGGTGAAAGTAATATGGTTAAGATCTCTTCATTTAGCATCCTCTCCATTTCTATAATTTGTAGAGATAAAGACACACAAAAATGTGAAAAAAGTAAAAAGTAATTCATGATGGTGGGACCCACTTAATGACAGGACTCACTATTTATTTTATGTGTCTATCTCTATCCAAATTGCATACTCCATTTATTTTGCCAAATGGAGAAGATTCTTACCCAAAGTAATAAGGGTAAACTAAAAGCCAAAATAGGTTTGTAATTGTAACTTATTGGATTGGATTGTTTTGAGTTGTGTACCGTTGTGTTATCTTCTTTTTTTTGTTGGTTGGTAATTGGTGTGAGTAACTCCTGGTTGGAGTTCATTGCATTTATGAGGAAAATACCAAGAGTTGTGTTGTATCTAGGCATGACAACAAAACTCATACTCGTGGTTACCCACCTGAATCAAACCCAATTTGACGGATTTTTCCCGTTTTGACTGGATTTGGGTATGGGTTTGGGTCTTCCCCGATTTCAAAACACGAGCATGGGACGGGTAACCAGTATATAGGTACCCACCCGGAACCCATACCCAAACCCGTCCAGAATGCAAAACACTATTTTATGTTGATATGCCATGTTATTTTGTTTGGATAAAAATTACCATTGATATTTAAAGGAGCGACTAAATCAATCGGTCTAATAAATGTTAAAGTGATCATATTGTTGGATAATGCATTACAATATTTCTCGAGGGGTTGCAAAAAAACTTCTATTTTTTATTAAAAATATTATTGAATGCGGGGATGGGCGCGGGAATACCCGAACCCGTCGGGGGCGGGGACGGGGTTCAATTTCTCATCCCCGTTGGGTATGGGTAGGATAACGGGTAAGTATATGAGAATCAAATATGGAGACGGGGAATGTAAAACCTGTCTGCACCCCGCCCCATTGTCATGCCTAGTTGTATCCTAAATAAATAAATAAAAACTGAAATAATAATTGTGGTATGAGAATTTGAAGGATCGGAATTTTTTGGTGATACTAAAAATAAATAATAAATGTGAGAAAATGTAATATACTCATATATGAGTCGGTCTGATAGGTTTGATGGGCTTTTTTATAAAGCCTAAGTCTGATCTATTTAAGTTAATGTGCTTTTTAAAAATAAAAAAATCAAGCTTGACTTATTTATTAAACGAGTTAGATTAGATCGGTCTGTTAGTAGACCGAGTCATAAACCCTTAACGGAAGGCTTGGCTTATTCCCAGCCCTAGAGATTGGAGTTGAAGGGGGGATCTTTTTTAGGAATAGAGAATACGCGTGAGATTGATTTATGCTAGGTTGCTAACCTAACAAAAAAATAAGGATTAAAACTTGGTTTGAAATGAAGATTGTGGTAATTATATATAAAACCAGGTTACGTGGTTTTATATAATTATCACGTAATTATATATAAAACCAAGTTTTTTATGAGAATGGTTAGTGTTTTGACGTTAAAAATAAATGCTTACAACCATTTCATATGGCAAGAAACATTTAGCCCCTTGACCATCTTTACAAAACCAAAGGAACATCATTTGATGTTCCGATAGAAAATGAAAATTTTATGTATTGATTGTTGTATTGGACGTGGGGTGAGAGAGTTGGAGTAACACCTATAGTTAGAAAAATGGTGAAAAAAATGCATAGATGGTTTGGACATGTAAAGAGAAAACATATATATTTTGTAGTAAAGAGAGTAGGTCAGATAGAAATTTTGTAGTAAAGAGAGTAGGTCACATAGAGGATAGTAGGATCCCTATAGAGGAAATCTATTATGAAAGATTGGAAAATTAATGAGTTGCATCAAAATGAAAAATACTTGGGTGACTTTAGTGTATTTTAGATGAGAGAGAATGATAGATAAATAATTAAAATAAATTATTTTGATGAAAGATAATCATTGGTTAGAAGTGAGATAGACACAAAATCACCAAACTCAAAGTCATCAAAGTGAAACCCGACCAAAATACGGTGCATAATAGAACATTATGACATAATTTGATCTATGTACCTGACCTCATTTAGGGAGAAAAGACTTGATTGATGTTGTCGTAATTGTATGTTCAAATGTACATATATCAAAAGTAGTTTTAAAAGTTGATGAATGAACTGACTACGAACACACAAACAGATTAATGTACCACAATTCCTTGCCAATAACAACAACAAGCAATAAGCCATTTTGAGCCAAACGACAATTTAATCGCATAACCAACACAATAATGAATTCAGATACTAACCATTTACTATGAGAAACAACACCAAAATAATGGCTTGATGAAGGTGAAAAGGGAAAATAATTTTGATTTGAATATATTTGTGAATAATGGGGGGGCTTAAAGACAGATGGAAATAAGAAAATGGTAGTCAAACAAATTCCTAATCCAAGGAAGATGTTAGTTTGGTAGAGGATCGCCACAGGAAACGTGGCTTTTTGATAAGATCAAGTCATGGTTCAATCGAAAACCAAAAATAAAGCAAAGCTTCCAAATTCACATAAACTGCTTTTTTTTTTTATCAAAACTCTACATCTCTTATTCATAATTTTCGCCCCCTTTATATAGGTAATAGGCTAGAATGCTGAAAGCTTAATTACAATTATATCACGGTTAATGAAATAACTCTTATGTGGCTAATTATTGCATGAAAATGTTACAAATTAATTGGTTTTGATTTAAGGTGGCTGCGTCAATTCTTGAAGTTACACACTCACGGTTATTACTTTTTGACAATTTGGAGCGCCCTTTCTCCTCCACACTATGCTCTTCAGCTCCTCATTTTGATTACTTATCACTTCTTTTGCTTCAACTCCTTGTTTTAATCACGTTTCTATTCCAGCCAATTTTACGCCATTAAACAGACATAATTTGCTTTTGCGTTAAACATGCGAAATGTAGATAACTTTCTAAGCTTTTCAAGGACTCAAAGATCACCTCAATCGGACATTCAGAGCTCCAAATATAGCCAAAACAAGACAGACATATCATGACATATGTAAATAAAATTTTGAAACAAAATTAATTCAGTTCTTTTATTCCACAATAACTTTATTATTCTCGTAAAGGGAGAGAATTTTAGGATCACATCACTACCCATCCCAATCCAATCACAAGATTGGAGCGCATATCAAGAACCTACAGCGACCGAATCGAGAGCTCTAGAGTGTGTGATGAATCCAGATCAATAGATGAAACCAGTTAGACAAATTGATCAGAGCTTATGACGTGGAAGATATTTAACAGTCTGCGACCAAGGATGGCGTGTTGTTGCGCACTCAATCCAATATGTGATTTTTTGCGACAAAAATATTTAAGAAACTATTTTTTTTAAGAAAAATTTAGAGAAATTAAAGAACGTAAAAAACAATATATATTTATAGAGACTCAAAACTTGTCCCTGTGAATTTAGTTCAGTTGGTATGAACAATGCATGTGTTGGGGTTCGAACCATGGACGCCTCATTTTCCCACATTTAAAATGTGTGAGCTCCAACCACTAAACTACTTGATAAAAAATAAAAAGAGAGACTCAAAACTCTCGTTAATCCTTGATTTTACATCTAAAAATTTCAAAACTATTGATTTTACATCTAAAAATTTCAAAACTCTCTTCTTAACTTTCTAGAAAGGAGAAACATTTATAAATAGTATTAAAAAAATATATTTCCAAGTCCTTTTATTTTTGACATAATTCCTTGTCGCTACCTCCCTAGCTATTAGCTAACATAACACTTGTATACAATACCTCCACGTAGTCTTCCAAGTACAATCAGATAGACAGATATTGTCATCAATGCGGCTACAAATTAATGATCCCCGATCTTAAAGATATGTACTACTTAAACATGATAGATTTTCTATATAAAATTTGTCAATTAACATTTTTATAACACTCCTTTTTATTATATAAACTCTTTTATATTGGTGAATCTTGTCGATTGTGTAGTTTTTAGTTTTGAAAGAATATTGTGTCGGCCATTTTTATTAACTGATAATAGTCACGTAAAATATTTATCTAATAATTAAAAATAGATAAAATAAAAAGTGTAAAAGTTATCATCTGTCGTATATGCCAAATTTTTCCGACAGGGTGGAAGAAAACAACAAAAAAACAAATGTGAAAAATAAAAATAAAAATAAAAAACATCGATGACCAGATAATTACAACAAATATATGTTGATTTTTCTATAGAGATCACTACAATATCTTCAATCTACCACACATTTTAACAGATATAAAACAAAGATAGTTACATGATTCTTTGTAGCGTTGACAAACTTCAATTGGTTTGTGTAAAATAATTTTACACATACATATCCATTAATCTACAGTTTTATAACCATAACATCTCTTCCATTTGAAGTGGAGGCATCTCTAACAACCTTTCAAAATCTTTGAATGACATGTTGTTCATCATCAACTTAGCTGTTGAAGTTGTATCAATAGCCACATCCTCTACCTTGACATGTCCTCCTTTAATCTCTGAAGCTGCGGCGGCCATGGCGGTGGCAACATTTGTTCCTCGACCTATCCAATCTGTAGAGGAATTTTTCCCGGTAAGGCTTTGAACAACATCTCTGAAGTTCACTGCATCGGTTTGTACATATCGTGTTTCAATTTGCACTATCTTGGGACCTAATTCACCACTATTCCTTCCCATCTTGATATATATTAATCTAGAGCTTTAATTATAGTGTGATGTTGTGTATGTGTGTGAGAGTTGAGAAATGCATGCAGATTTGTGGGTATTGAATAGAAGATCGGTGCTAGTGGATTTTTGGGTGTGGAAAAAGCTCATGCAACTTGATTTGATTTGATGAGAGATGGAGTTATTATAGGGAGATTGCAGTCAGAGGAGACTGGTCAGTTGAAATTTCAGGGGTCCAAGTCAAATAGCACGCAACTTGGAATATTTATTATTTTTATTTTTATTTAGAAAAAGAAGAAGAAACAAAGAATTGGTTAGTCCATATGCTTGGTGGTCTTTCTCACGTGGCATGAAAATTTGGTTCACTTGGGCTTTGCATTCTTTTTTCACCAAAAGGAAACGTAACAATAATAATTTGGTTCACTCAATTTCAAAATATCATGTTTGAACTTTGGTACTTATACATACTTTTGGTTTCAAATGTTGATTTGCTGTTTTTTAAGTTTGTATAATTGATTTTGTAATTTACATAATTTATATTTAATAGGTTTTCAAAACTCTTCATATTTTTTAAAATTAATATTCAAAAAACAATTCAACTTTTTATATATACATGTTTAGTAGGTTCCTTTTTTTAAACATAATTATTTTTGTTAAACGAGTTTGGATCTCATCACAAAAGTTAATTCAAAGTTCAATAATATGAGCAATGTGAGAGTTAAAGCAAACTATAAATAATTTCAATATACACCCTCAAGTCTAACGTGGTCCGTGTCTAATTCTCACATAACAATTTTTTAACTCGGTTCGGATATCATGTTAAATGAGTTTCATCCCAAAAACTAACTCAAATGATGAAAGTGTTCAAACACATTTATGCATTTAACAATTCAGATACCCGAGTAATATTTAACTACAAACAACTTCAATAATTTTATCTACTTTGATAATCCTTAACATCTGCTCTTCTTTTTTTCGTTGGGCAACAACATAAGAACACCGGTTCTTGCTTGGGATTATATAAAGTAGATATATAGTTATTACAAAAAAAAAAGTGGATATTCCTTAAAAAAAAGGTGGACATATAATTAATAATTATTTCAAGCATAATGATAATTGATTTTAATTATCTAAAAAATAAGATTTTTTCAAAAACCCATTTTACATTTATATTTTTCAATAGAACAATTATTCTATCTACAAAAATAAAATAAAAAATTTAAAATGTACAAAATATCAAGTTTTAACTTTTGAATTATGTGATTTGAGTAGGGATGGCAATGCCCCAATGGATAGGGCACTATATTGCCCGTCCCCATACGTGCATTTGTAAAAAAATGTTTGTGTCCGAGTTTATACTTTCGTGGTGAACAACTTTACTGTCCATCCTCATGCTCTATAGATATCTAAGTGCCCGTACATGTGTTCATTATCCACACTTTAACATCGAAATTTCACAACAATTAACAAATAATTTACAGATGAATCAATGATTCCTATTTGGAACTATATGTATCCAGAGTTAACTAATGATAAAAACAAAAATGTATGCAAAAAAAAAGAAGAGATGTTGATAAATAAGAAAGATGCAGCAGCAACGGGTGTTTAGGCTTAAGTTTAAACACTTCTAAAAAAGATTTAGGTTTATATAATTGTAAAAAAGTTTAGAAGTAATTAACTTTTATGGTGTATAAATTTAAATTATATATAATATTATATATGTGAGTCGGACATTAGAATGCCGTATTCACCTTTACACCCATATAAATTTATAGATAATTATCCAAACTCAAACTCATTAATACGGGTCTTTACCATGTCCATTGCAGATATTTTTGCAAATGTCTGACGGATTTGAGTCTAATTATCATCCTTAAATTGAGTGAACAAAGTTGAACCAATTACTAAAAAAATTTAAATCGAGTTCATTTCATACTAAAAATGTATCCGTATCAATTCAAGGCAAGTTTTGAATTAAATAACTTTTTATCAAATCGAGTCCAACCGAGTGAAGTTTTCTACTCTAAACTCTTCTAGAGCCCCTACAAACAGTTAATACCTAAACTTGAGTCAAAAGGAAAAGCTAATACCTAATCATATGCATGACAATTGAGTTTTGTTATTTTATGATATTCGTGGGCGAATTCTAGAGGAGGGCACATAATTCGGTTTGAATTTGTGAATGAAGATAGAATATGGGTTATTAATCTTTTTTTTGACAGGAATCTGTTATTAAACTATAATAATAGTTGAACTATAATAGTAATAAACTATAATAATAATAATATTTGATTAAACAAAACTAATCAATCATAGTATGTTCTTTCAGTCAAAAGAATCACAGTATGTTTTTGTTCTAACGAATAATACAACGACATTTCTACACCCAAAAATTCAAGTCATCGAATAATAAAATAACGTCTGTCAAAAGACAATAACGAATTAATAAGTATACAAATGTTAAATCTAGTGGAAGGCGTTGGTCTCCAAATAATATGGCAAAAGTATGGTTTGAACTTTGAATGAATCTCTATTAGATACATTAATTCCACATAAAGATTACAGAAGCATGCAAGTTTATCAAAAATATATATTTTGTATCAATAAATAAAGTGAATTTTAGAGTGAGGTCTCAGTCTTTAACGGTATAGATTTGTTATAATATCATTTTGGCTTTAAAAAAAAAAAAGATAAATGATATTTGTACAATTATTTTTTGATAATTTTTATGATAACTTTCTCTCATACTCACGTTATATTTTTACTTTCTTCTTTGGGTTTTGTACCAATACCTCTTTTTCTTTGTAAAATTATGGTTGTCTCAAAAGTTGTTGGTTGTTGAAATAACATAACTCTAAGTAAAAATGAGAACACCAACATACTTACGCACAGTATCCTGTCAGTTTCTTCCCCATCTAAATCCCCTGCAACTCACCAAAATTTTACAGAAGATGCTTGCTGCAAATAAAAAATTTGTGACAGATTAATCTATTTCCCCATATGGATTCTCTCTAGTTGAATGAACGAAATGGTACTCGTGATGTTAATTAGCGTGACATATATAGGCTACACCATTATGGTCGTTAAAATCGCGACTTAAGTCCCCAAATCCAGATTTTTGCGACTTTGTGTAGCTTCAACGACTCAAATCTATATTAGAATCCCAAAAACAGGCAAAATCCTATCAAAATCGTGAAATCCGTTCAAAATTGCAGGATTCTGATGGATTTTGAAGGATTTTGTTCATTTTTTTGATAAGGGTCATTTTTTTACCCGGTTCGTCAATTGACCCGATTTGAATCAATGACCCGGTTCTATAAATACCCAAATGGCCAAAAAATAAATTATTCTTTCACTTCCCCTACACTTCCTCATCTAGTCTTTGCCTTGAAACTTAATAGCCTTACTCACTTGTGATCAGGTATTTTGTCAGGCATCTAGGATTTTCCTTTAAGTATTTTGTCTAGGTTGTTTAGCATTATTATGCTACTAAAGAATATTTGCATCTAGGCTTTGAGTCATTTATGTATATGTATTTTGTCTGGGTACATATATTTAGCATTATTTTTGTTTGGGTAGAATCCTCGATTTTGATTGCGATTTTACGAGTCTCGATTTTGCCATCCTATATCGATTATACAAAAGTCTTTAAAATCCTTCGATTTTGATTGCGATTTTGCTATTCCCTTTCGACTTGAAGTAAAGTCCCGATTTTGACAACCTTGTACACCATAGTGAGATAGAAGGATAATTGACATCTTTCTCGTTTGTTTTACCTGGATTTAGTCCCAAAGGTTAAGTAGAATTGTAGAAACTTTAAATTGGATGCAGTTGATTAATAAAATTACCATTACCAAAGCGATTAGAGAAGAGTATAAACAACCCTTAAACAAACAAAATATAAACGGTCATAATAAGATCCGGAAAAGAGGAACAATGCGTCTTTCAAATTGACTGATTACAATTATCATTTTAGAACAGATTTTTTATTCTAAGAGAGAATATTCTGTATATGTTCATGTGAGTTGGAGAGGATGCAAATGGAGAAGAGATAGGGATAGAATTGAGTGTGAAAACGTTCCCATTTTTTATTTCAACATATTTAAACCATTAACTAAATGTCTAAATCTAATGGTAACTTTTTAATGTTCATTAGTGAGTGACTTAGTTAAGAACTCGCCATAGAATTCGCCATTAATAAAATAGTTTTGATTGAAGAAATTCATGTTAAGCTTAATGAAGCACATGAATAGAATGAAATTAAGATCAATCCATAACAGAAGAGGAAGAGGTTGAGGCTATCACAATATAGGAAATCAAAATTTAAATTTTGATTGAGAAAGGTACCAATATAATTTAGTGCTCAACACAAATCAAATACAATTATTTTGGATTTGAGAAAGAGTGATGCTATCTGGAGAGAATTGATTGCGAACTGTTCACGTACTCCATTTAGCCTATTCAATTTGCTAATGTCCGGAATATACAGAGGTCATGGGTAAGTTTTTGTTTTTTTGAGTGATACATGGGGTAGCTTGCGAGATTGTGATACTTTGATGAGATTTGATTCGTTGTAAGTAGCAATTTCCTTTGAGAAAATTAATGAGAAGAATTATTATTATTATTTTTTTTATCAAAACAAGACTAGAGAATGACATGAGGGACAAAGATTAGCCCCGCCCCGCCCCGTTAAAAGTTATTGTTGGATTTTGTTTAGAACTCCAATGTTAATGTGTAAAGATTTTAAATTTTAATCCGAAACTTTTTCATTTTAAAACGAGAATTGGTGGAATCATTTAATGTAATTTTTTTTTTCTTTATCGTGCAACATTTCTCATGGTATATGATACCAATTTAACTCTAAATACTTGATTATGAGACATGGTCCTATACCACCGGCAGAAGTGACTGAATCCTGTGGCGGAGCCACGTATAAGGGAGCGATGCAGCTGCATCCCTTGGACTTTTAAATTTTACACATGATGGCACTGTTTTAATGTTACTTGAACTTCCTGATATTTTAACATTGCACCACCTGATCTAAGATTTTGCACTAATAAGACCATCTCTAATGGAAGGGTCTTAACCTTTTAAGACCCGATACCTTTTAGGTACCCCTATTAGGTAGGAACTTTTTCAGGGTCTTATAAGAAGGAACTTATTAAGTACTGCTATTAAAAAATTATAAATGAGTGATGTGTACATGCGGGATCCATTTAAATACTCAAATGCAAGGTGTACTCAATTTACTCTCCCTCCCATTTTCTCCGTAACCAATAACCTATGCAAATTATGTTAACTTCTTCGCGTGAAACTTATTTCAAGAACATAAAAAGTTATACACCAAATTATTATGCTTTAGAATTATAAATTTATAATCTACACAAATTCTAACTTTCATTTGATAAATTTTGAAATTTTTGAAATTTATAATTTGTACAAAAATATGGAAAATATAAATAAAATTAAATATTTATACAAAAAATTAGATATTTGATTGGGAAAAAATGACGAAATTTATAAATTTAGTAGTATAAATAAATGATAATTAAAAGAGAAAATAATTGCACAAAAATTTGGTATGTCTAATGAAGTTGAAAGCTCCGAACCCCCTACCCCAGGGTCCTGGCTCCGCTACTGAACCATACGTATATTTGGTTTCATATCTATTTTACAAAACGTTAAAGACAACATGCAAAAATTTGAACCAACAGAAGTTTTGAAAACATAAATTACAGAGGTGCAAAGTAGTCACATATTGTTGTAGGAGAGATGATACTTGTTCTTCAAACATAGAGCTTCAATGATTTTGAAAGGGAGGGACTGAAATGAGAATGAGATGATGATGAGAGTTGGAGGTTAGGGTTCTTAAAACTAGTGTAAAATAATTGAAAGCTCATTTTGTAGTGGATGAGTATCCTTTATATAATGCTATTTTTCTCGTTCCTTGTTCTTTAGTGCCTCCTATGTTGCTTTGTCCTTCCAATAATTGAGGTCATTCTTTCACCAATATAGACCGCTGTAATATTCCTTCAATCTTCCTTCTCTATGATAAGGTGTCCCTTGGTTTGCTTGTAGATGAAATGGGTAGGTGACAAAATATGCCTGTTGCCTTCATATTGTGCCCAAGTTTGCTATAGCAATTGTTGTAGCAATTCTGCAAGTCTTACAATTAGAGTTCCAACTTGACACACCTCTATCTCAACACATCTAATCTCATCCAAAAACCACTTACTTACAACTCTAAAAATATAAGATACTCAAAATGACGAAATTAACTCTAAAACTAAATAATATCAAACTTATAGAACCTTTAATTGAAATCAAATGGCGCTAAATAACGACTCTCTCTCTTTTAGAGAGTCGTCAACAAATCAAGTAGCTATAAGCAACATGTGTATTTTATTAGTACTATGTCGCTTGAATATCTTCTATAAATTTTTAAAGAAAATTATAGTATTACTAAATATAATTTATTGTATAAATTATACACATGACGAGGCAAAAATTATCATTGATCAATTAGAAAAAGAGTTGTAATAGATAGATCATCCCATGTGGCATACCATCATTGTACACCCTCGTATGGCAGAGGGCAACTTTGTCCATTAACAAAAAAGAAGAGATAATTTTGTCCAAAGTCTACTGTCTAGTTTAACACGAACTTAATGTATTCTGCTTTTGAGAAAATTTCGGTTATGCTTTGCATTAACTAAAGAGGTTGGAGCATTTTGATTTGTATTGAAGTCATGTCTACCACTGAAGCTTGACATTTGGCCTATAAACGAGCTCCTCCTTGAGCCTTCGAAGCATATTGCATTCTCTATACATTTGTTATTGCACAACTTAGCAAAGGCCTGACTCCGTTCCTAAAGAAGGAATGGCGGGGCGAAAGAGCTACTGGGAAGCTAGTTACAGTTGTGCAAAGAATATGAAGGAAACTGGTACCTTATTAGTTCAGTCAGTGAGTGACAGGTGAGAAGAAGGATATCCATTTTCTCTTGATGAGAGTTAGGGTTCATACTCTTATTCTTGTACCTTATTTTTTATAGATAAAAGTTTGTTTTAATCTTATGCTTATGTTATCATGTCTACAATACGAGCAATTATGAATAGACACTCTCTGTATTATGATTGTGGAAACAAGTCACAATGATAGACTTTTCATAAATTTCAATTTTTTCTCCGTTGTAATAAATTTTAGAATTTCTAATTTTATATTAATGTTTTACGTATAAATTGTAGATATAGTTGTTTGATCTTAGTTATCAACGAATCATGTGATTATCATTTTTAATCCATATGATGTCAAGGATGGAGCAAAAGTGGAAGTTGATATCAATATAGACGAATTGGATAATCATAACAATGTGGTTCATAATCACAGACATCAATTGAAGGAGCGAAAATGAAAGGTTGATGTTGGATATGGAAGATAAAACAAAGATTTTAAAACATGAAAATAGCCTATATTTCTTTGAGGCGATATAGGGTAATTGCGCTTACATGCCAATATTTAATTTGTTTCAAAATTTCATAATATTTTTAAAATACAGAGTAATCCAAAATAAAAACTTTTTTCTTTTGCAAAATAAAACGTTCACACCTCTTGTTTTCTCTCTCTATCTAAACATGAACTTTATAACACTTTTCTTTTAATTTTTTATCTCGTAAAAGTTTATTTTTTTCAAATTTCAATCCACACAAAAATATAAAATTTAGAAAAAAGAAAGAAACATTTGACAAATATTATTAATTGTATAAAATAAAGAAGTTGTGTTATGGAATGCGTGTGCAAATGTACGATCCGATCTGGTTAAGGTCGACCCAAATAGTATGTATAGGGCATGGCTGAAAAAACAGCGTCTGAACCCCGGTCCTAACCGAGGTAAAGGCTTACGGACCAGTCTACCATTTTATTTTCTACTTAAATTTTGTAAAAGTAAAATAAATAAACACTGTAATGTAATTTTTTTAGTAAAAAATTCATATCATAAAAAGAAAAGTTGTACATTTTTTCTAACGAATAACATAAATATACTCCATAATAGCAGTTGATCAAATAAATCGATCAAAAATGGCATATATGCTGTGTTCAATCACCCATATATGTATATACAATTGAAAATATAGTCCCTGTCTTTATCCAAGTGATTTTGTTTTCGTATATGCCCAAATATGCCATTTATAATTGTCACATATACTTAAAAAAAAATTTTGAATAAATAATTGTCACGTATACTTCAAAGTTTTTCACAAGTCCATATGAAATTACTTGTCATAAATTTATGAGTTGATCACAAACAATGAACTTTCAAATGAAAGGTAACACAGATTCAATTGAATTTGAGTTAGCATCTGCAATTGCAAGTCATGTGGAAAATGGTTACTTCGTTTTCTTTTTAATGTTTATTTTCATTTATATGGGCTACCCGTGCACGAATCAGGCTAGAAAGCTCTGAAATAATTTAGGCTGGAATTTTAAAGCATAAACCTTATGTTTTTGCGAGTTTAATTGATAATTCCATATGAGCCAAGTCCATTTTGACAATTTTTTTTTTTTTTTTTTTTTTTTGTAAGAAATCAAAATGGGATAAATTAAAACCAAGAGTCTATCCCTCTAGCACAAGGTGTGTCGAAGAGGATAGTCAATAATTACAACAGAGTTTCAAACAGTTAGCCAGCACCCAAACATAAATTTGAGTTCTAACACTAATCGTGAAATTTATAATAATAAACAACAAATTGAACTTTATACCACCAAGAGAGAAAAAAGCTTGATGTTCTCCAAAAGCTGATAAAGTAATGATACCAATCTATTCGATGATCGCTTATATCTTAACTAAGATTCGATTTGGAGAAATACTAATAATAACACATATTTTAACACACACATTTCAATGTACTAAAATGTGTTTTCGGCGATTCTCTTCTATCTCAATTTCAGGAAATATTTATGGAGAATTTGTCATTAATTTGAAATAAAAATTAATGAGATTAAAAAAAAAAACCAATATACCGCATGAGGAATGCTAGCAACACACGTTCTAACACACACTTTTTAACACACTATCTTTGATTGGTTAAAATTCACATGGGTTCCACCAAATCATGTGGGTGGATCCCAATGTGAATATTAACCAATCAGTTGAGAAGTGTGTGTTAGAAGGTCTATTGCTAACATTTATTGTTTTTACCAATATACCATCATCCAAACGCTCGATCTGAGCTTTTGTTTGGTTACTCACAGAGAGAGAGAGAACGAAAATACAATGGTATGTTGAATGAGAGAGAGATAGAGAGTTCGTGAGTGGAGTTTCATTCATTTCATGTCTCTCCCTACAAAACGTTCTAGCGGCGCTACTTCATCTTCATCTTCTCCTTCAACCTCTATGAAAAAAGCTAAATCTTCTTCAACCTTCGACGACGTCGTTTTCGACTCTTCCATGGACGACGATCTCAAACCTACCGACCTTCCTCGCGGCGGCGCCGCCTCTAATATGGCTGCTAATCTCGCTCGCAAGAAAGCTACTCCTCCTCAACCTGCTAAGAAGCTTCTCATCAAGCTCCACAAAGGTCATTTCTCACTCTCTCTCTCTCTCTCGCGTTCTTCAATTTTCAGGGTTTTTTCATTTTTCGCTTAATTCTTTCCGTTAATTAATTAATTTTTTTTATTCTATTTGATGTAATTAAGCTTTAATTGCGGTTTTGGATTGCTAGTTTGTTCATAATCTGCTTAATTAGATTCTTCACTCGTTTTAGTGCCTGTAAGATTTTCGATTTTTCATTTCTGTTTAGCTGATGTAATTAAGCTTTAATTGCGGTTTTCAATTACTAATTTGTTCATAAATTGATTGATTTGATTTTTCACTTTTTAGAGTAGTTGTAGGATTTTAGAGTGTGGAAATGAGATCTATCAGCGAGGGTTTTAGTTTTGAAGACTTAGTGTAGCTAGAAAGAGTTATTGAATTAGAGATTGCGTGTTTTATTTTATTTTTCCATTTTTTATCTTTTTAGAAGTTGATTTTGTTTTTTAGATGATGCTGAATGACTAGAGTTGTGCAAAGGTTGTTATTGTTTTGATGATAATTTGAATTTTGAAATATGAAGTGAGTTAGGTGTTGATATCTATTGTCGGTTCCGTTTTTTTATTTTTCTAGAGAATGGTTCTGGTTTTTAGATGCTGCTGAATGAGTAGACTTGTGTGAAGGTTGTGATTGTGTAAAGCTAGGTATATTTTGATAAGAATTTGATTTAAGAAATGATTTCGGTGTTGATATCTATTGTCAGTTCCATTTTTTATTTTTCTAGAGGATGATTATGTTTGTTAGATCCTGCTGAATGAGTAGTACTGTGATTGGGTAAAGCTAGGTATGTTATGATGATGATTTTTGAATTACGAAGTGAATTCAGTGTTGATATCTATGGTCAGTTTTGTCTGATATATTGTAGGTTGTATATTGGTTGCATTTCTATAAATGTGATTGTAGGTTGAGCTGATATTAAGCTCTTATTGTACGGGATTTAATTTTGAGATGTTTTTATTTCATTACTTTTATCTAGAATCTGTACCTGACTGAACCTTTGAATATCTCATGCCTTTCGTGTGATTATGTTGAGTTTGTTTGCCCATAGAGTATGGTAGTAAAGTGAGTTTATTTTACTGTTTTGGAAATGGAATTTATTTCTCGTTCCTGTGTTGTTTTGAAAATCCATTCACGCTGCAGTATCATAAATCAAATCAATTTTTCTTCTTCTTATGAATAAAATGGCTACTAAATTCGTTTTTTTTGTTTTGAACTTTCCTGTTTTCATTTTGTAGGCAACCCAACAGTGCCCAGTAATTTTGAAGACAAGACATGGGCAATTTTAAAGTCTGCTATATGTGCTATATTTTTGAAGCAACCCGACTCCTGCGACTTGGAGAAGCTTTATCAGGTAATCATTGAATTTTTCTAATTCTTATTCTTATGATTTTGGTAATAATGTGGTTTATTTAGCCTTGTTAATATTTATCGTGAATTGATTTATGGGAATTTCATGGTAAACTCATAATCTCCACAGGCCGTCAATGATCTTTGCATTCATAAAATGGGTGGGAATCTTTATCAACGAATTGAAAAGGAGTGTGAAGTACACATATCTGCAGCACTGCAGTCTTTGGTTGGACAAAGCCCGGATTTGATTGTATTTCTATCTCTAGTCGAGAGATGTTGGCAGGATCTCTGTGACCAAATGTTGATGATTCGTGGTATAGCCTTGTTTCTGGATAGGACATATGTGAAACAATCACCAAATATACGGTCGATATGGGACATGGGCCTTCAAATTTTCCGGAAACATCTTTCACTGTCTCCTGAAGTTCAACACAAAACTGTTACTGGTCTTTTACGAATGATTGACAGTGAAAGGTATACCGATCTTCGTGATCTCACTTTTGATTTTGAAAATGACTGGTAGACCTTTATATATATATATATATATATATATATATATATATATATATATGCATATATTATTAATCGAATGTTCCATACTTCAATTCATGTATGTATGGATCGTTGGTGGGTTGGGAGAGTGTGTGTGGCACTTATTGATTTTATCTTGGTTTTTATGTTTCTGCCCAAACTCCTTTTCAGATTATTATTTTTTATTTTTTTTTATATATGCGATGCACACATGCAAAATATACTTGCTAATAATGATATCATTGACCACGATAGCATCATTCTCCAATGTAAAATAAAATTACTGATTTGTTTTCTTTTTAGAGTTAGAGCTAAGCACAAACCCCCTTCCTTTATATTTTATATCTTTTCAGTTAGAACTGTAAGTTGTTTTGAACTAAGGGTGAAACTCTTATTTATTTGTTCACCAGGAAAAATATTACTCAGACTTATGTTTGTGTAATGGCTATACAGTTCCATGGGAGTGGTCATTTAGTTTTTATGTTAGCAGAATGATCCAGGGTGGCCACTTTTGCTTTTTATTTCCATAAGCAAGGGATAATACCTTATTATACATGAATTTCAGGATTGTAGAGGTCTAGAGGGGGTTAAAATGGGATTTTTGCTGTTATGATCTTTGAAACATGGAGACATGTGTTCGACAGTGACACTGGTGTGACGTGTTAGATGCCCCGTACTAAGTGTCCGTTTGATCATTTTACTGACAGTCATGTGGCTTGACACTTGAAGTGTATGACTCATAAAAAAATCATTTTATTATTTAGAGAAGTAACCCCTAAAGTATAAAAAAGTTAAAGAATAGTTAAAATCTGAAACGTGTTGAGAAAAATCTCCAAGACACTTTATTTGGAAATGTCACCAGTCCACTCACCACTTTCTATGTTTATCCTTGTACCTCCACACATGTATTAATTCGAAGGGTATCAACCAAGTAGGAATGTGAAATGAGGTAATCTTGACAGTACAATCACATGGTCAATATTAACTTTTTTAATGCTCTCAACTTATATTTCCATGGTACATCCTTTTTATAGATGACATAGTCTTAGTTGAAGAGTTGAGAAGAGAAAGATGACAAGTCAGAAATGACACAGCCTTGAGAACACACGGGTTTTGCCCAAGTAGAAGTAAAAAGAGTGTACGGATTCCAAGTTTAGCAAGAGAAAAACAAATTATAATGTATAGATGAAATTAGCAAACATACAATATCAGAAGTCTCAGATTTAAAGTACCCTAGGTCTAACATTCAAAGTGACACGAAGATAAATAGAGGTGTCTTCCATATAATTCAAGGTGGGTGAAATGGAAGAATGTTTCAGGTGTCATGTGATAGAAAAATACCACTCAAGTTTAAAGGATAATTGCCAGTACCTGATGTAGAGAACATGCGTTTTGAACATGTATGGAGAAGATTAATACATGGCAGGACTTAATGGTATATAATGATCCATGTAGCCGACCCCACAATTTTGGAAAAGACTTGGTTATTGCTGCACATATATTTGTATGTAACGGCAATATTTATTTATTTGTGTCTATATGTCTATATGCATGCGGGTCTTGCTAATTAGTGCCCTAAGGGCAATGGTTAGAAATCAAGAGAGAAAAATTATTTATGAAAAAAACCAAACATTGGTAGCTTATGAAAATGGCTTACAACTTACACGAAAACAGTTTAACTACATTCCACCTTTTATTATAGAAATAGCTTTATGCATATGATATGACAAACTCTTACTCAGTAGGCGCTTAATGAAGATGTTACCCGAGCACACTCTTAATCCTAATGTCTCCAGTTCTTCATAATTTATTTCATGCCCCCTCCATTACAAAAAAAAATCATATTAATCTCAGTAAATTTACAAAAGATAATGCTGTGTACTTTGAGTTTCATCCTAACCATTATCTTGTGAAATCTTCTATCTTAGGCTTCAAATGAAGTTTAGATGTTATCTTGTATGAGTTTCCAAGCCTTCAGTGTCAGCCTCTACCACTATCAAATTCGGTTTCTTCTGTTTTTCCTATTGGAAACACTACTTCTACTGACTATGTACTTAAATATGTTGATCCTAGTTTCTCACATGGTATCTCAGGTTTGGACATTCCAAACACATTATCTTTCAGAAATGTGATATACCGTTTTCAAAAGAAGATGTTACTGAATTCTCTTCTGCTTGTTGTGTTGGTAAATTACATAGATCACCTTCATCCCTTCTTCAGGTGTTTGATGTGCCTGTTTTCTACTCATAAGACCATACAACACTCACAAACTAGACTTCTGCTCCCATGAATGCATTATGGTGGGTTATTTTGTCTCTCATAAAGACTACATACTACAAGTGTCTCCTAATCGTGGCATGTTTAGGAAGCACGGACACTCCTCATATTAGGTGTGCCCTGTGTCGGACACGCATCATTGTCCGACAGGACACCGACACCTATGAATACACTGAATTATATAATTTTCTCAAATTATTGTCGGTGTCCATGTCTGTGTCCGAGCTTCATAGATGTTTATTCAAGGCATCTAATTTCCGATGAGAATAGATTCCCTTACGAAGAGCTGTTTCCTTCAAATGCAGCATCTTATACACCTACTGTCCTAGAGACGTCCTTTCAAAATCCCGTGGTCCCCCAAAGCATCTCACCATGTCTATGGTGTGGGATTTAGCACCAGAGGGAGAAGATGGCATCAGTGAAGGCTGACTTACTTACTGATTAGGATTATTTTATACTTTTAGTTAGGATTTGCTGATTTGTATACTCCATCTTTTTCAAAATTTGAATTATTTATAATTTCTGTTTAGATAAAATTCTGTTGCATACAATCTTTATCAGATGACATAATTGGAAGTAATTGCTAGTTATGATCTTATCAATTAGGATCCCTTTCTTATATGTAACCTGTTAAAAGGCAGACTTCAATTGGAAAGAATAATCAAGAATTATTTAGAATAAAAAAAAAAATCCGTGTTAGTCTAGGAGGGGGGCCCGTTCAAGGATGATATACTTCTTACTTTCCCTATAGATTTCAAGGAGTCTTCCGAGTCTTGGCCTGTGACTCAGTCCTACACGAAGATTCATAATAGTCTAATGTCCATTCCTCACACTCAGTGCAAAGCATCCTCTCAACCATTCTTACGTATCCATCCCATCCAAATCTGGTATTCCGCAACATCTTTTTCATCCATCTCTCTTACTAACTTGTGGGACCTTTAAACAGGCCTTACCGGCAGTTAATTTTTGTCCAAACCTTACCTCTTGGCAGTCAAGCAAGAAAATGTTAGTGGCGTGTTCTAGCACAGAGGCAGAGTGCAGAACCTGGAGTTCTGTTCTTTACTTCTATATTTTTGTGATAACCACAGTGCAGCTGCCTTGGCTCACAATGCACTATCCAGTTCTACATGTATGCACTAAGCATATACCAGACCTTTTCTTTGTTAGTGAATGTGCTTAATTGACAACTCACTGTTCTACACATTCGCGCACAGATTGCTGAAGAAGTTTCTACCCACTTCCAGATTTCTTAATACTTCTGGGTAAGCTCAGTGTGCTTGAGCTTCATATGGTTTCTCACCCACGTTGAGCTTGTGTGGAGGCATATGATCATAAAAATTCGGTTATGACAGTAACTGCCAGTTTTACTTGTTATGTCAGAATCACTATGTAAGAAATTGATTGTAATAGAGTTACAGAGTCCATACAAGAATTCCGTTTTCATCAGAAATATTTCTCCCCCCTCTCTCTCTATTCTGAACCTTTGAGACTTAATATTGTTTGTCATTTACTCCCTCTGTTTTCAAATGAGCGTTGTTTAAGGTTTGTACACACAAATTAAAAAATGAAATAATGATGTCAAAAGACATGACAATTTTACTAATCTAGCCTTATTTACTATTGGTGTAATGCTTTGGAAGTAATGTACACTCAATTAATTCGAGGGTACAGTTGGAAGTAAATAATTCTACATTGAAAAGCGCAAGTGACATTCATTTTAAAACAATTTTTTTGGCGAAAACGACACTCATTTTAAAATGGAGGGAGTATTATTTATTATTCACAACACGCAAAACACATCATTCCAACTTACTCCTTGCAATTTTTTTATTTGTTTTTTATACTATTGTTTTCTTGGTGTGAAGCTCCATATTTTATCTTAATTTTTTTTTGGTACATGAATTTTGTCAATTAGTATGCAGTTATTGGTTTATTGTACGGACCAACAATGTGTAGTAACCTATGTTGAACAACAATGTGTATAACCTATGTAATCTGTTCAACTGAGCTTCTGACCACAGTGCATTGGGTAATTCAACTTATGTTTATTTCTTTTTTTAATCTTTTGCAGTTTTTCGTATGTTGAGTATATAAACTTTTGGTTTTTATTGACATCTTTTGCATAATATAAGGCCTTGTATTCTTACTGCAATTTAATTTCCTCATTTAGTTTTGGAATTTATATTGGTAAATCCAAATGTTTGGAAACAGATATGTGCCGACAACTTGTACTTTTAACTAACCTCACGAGGATAGTTTGTTTTCCCGTACCTATCCTGGTCTAAGTGAATATCAGTTATCAAACTGATGAATGAGCATGCTCTGAGTGTCAATGATAACTGGATATATAATATTCATAGGAGGGATTATAGTTTTTTCTTAATATTCTTATGGAGTCATACAATGCTAAAATGTAAGGGCAAAGTTGTTTAGGAAACACCAACTGATCTGTCTACAACTTAGGAAGATACAAAGGAGAAAAATAAGCAATGAAAAACTAGAATTTTATTCTGATCTTAATTAGTCAATTAAATCCTTATTTTAATTCTAACTAATCTTCTTAACTCCCCTAAGATTTTTTTACGAGATGCTTGTAATTTTACCGGTGAAAAATATATTGGTATTAGAGCTGTTGTCAGTGGGTCTTGTATAAAGCATGATCTAGTTAACAATATTGACTTGAAAGGTGTAAATCCAAGGATGTATATGCTTGTAGGTTTACTGCTGTTAACTTGTAGAATATATTGGCATTGAAGCTGTTGTTAGTGGGTGGGGGTACAATGGATAATTTAGTGAACATAATTGGCTTGAATGGTCTAAATCTAAGGATCCATGGAGTTAGGGGCACCAGTCTTCCTGTTATTGGAATGAGTCTATCCCAACAGAGGTCTTTTTCAATGGTTGACACCTTCATGCCAGGAACTTAGATACTTTTGTCTCAGATCATCATTTACGATTTTGGACATTAAATTCTTTCTTAATATATGAATTTTAGCTGGTTGATTTTCATATTAGTTTGAATAAAGTCTTCAATTTCATCAACTTGTGATGTAGCTTACCTTACAATTTGTACTTTTGTCTTATTGTCCAGATTAGGTGAAGCAGTGGATAGAACTCTTCTCAACCATCTTTTAAAGATGTTCACTGCTCTGGGTATTTATGCAGAAAGCTTTGAGAAGCCATTCCTTGAATGTACATCTGAATTTTATGCCGCTGAAGGTGTGAAATACATGCAGCAATCAGATGTTCCAGATTACTTGAAGCATGTGGAGGTGCTTACTTTTCTTTATCCCCTTGTATTATTGTCGACATAGAGAAGATGGACAGTTAGAGTAGCAGTCAATTGGTTAAAATAGTTAGGGTACGTAGGTAGAAGGGTTATCATGTATAAATTGGCGAAATAGGAACAAATGAAGCCATGCAGGCATTTCTTACATTTATAGTTGTATGTGAAAGGAGAGATCCTCTGGAGGAGAAACCCGGCAGTTTCTTTCAGTTTTCAGTAGTACATTCTATTCTTCTGATTCTGTCCTTACATTTCAATTTCTCGGGTTCCTAACAGTTATCTTCTTAACTTAAGTTATTTTTATGATTGTTTGACAGATGGATCATGCATGCCATATGAGAATTTTATCTGATATTCTGACCTCAAATATTATCCCTTTTTTATATTCAATCCTTCCATTGTCCCACATTGTATACTTACTGTAGAGATGTTTTTGGGTACTCATTTTTGCAGACAAGATTGCAAGAGGAACATGAAAGATGTTTGATCTACTTGGATGCAAGTACTAAGAAGCCATTAATAACAACAACAGAAAAACAACTTCTTGAACGTCATATACCTGCCATTCTTGATAAGGTTTTGCTCACTACTAACTTCTTGGCTATCCTCTAGTGATTCCTTTTCTCTAAAATTTCCCTTGTTGCTTCAATTTTATTTCATGTTATAGGGTTTCTCTATGCTTATGGATGGAAATCGTATTGAAGACCTTCAAAGAATGCACTTGCTCTTTTCTAGGGTCAATGCCCTTGAGTCATTGAGGCAGGCCATTAGCTCATACATCAGGAGAACTGGACAGGGCATTGTTATGGATGAGGAGAAAGATAAAGACATGGTTCAATCCCTTCTTGAATTTAAGGCTGCTCTTGACACAACATGGGAAGAAAGCTTTGCTAAGAATGAAGCATTCAGTAACACCATTAAAGACGCATTTGAGCATCTTATCAATCTCCGTCAGGTACTCACCATTTTGCTGTGGTTTTGCTATATCTGTTGATCGGTTTCCATAGAGAAATTTTAGTAATATCTTAAGATTGAAAACTCCAGCCAATATGTTTTGGGTCAACTCATCTGGTACCTTGTCTACAACACAGCCTTCCCCCCTCCCTCGTATCTGATTTTCATTGTCTTATAGATTAATCAATGAACTCGGTGCCAAAAAAGAAACCTTAGTTTGCCACATGTAGACTGGAGAATGGGAAAGCCTACATTCAAATCTTAAATTAAAATGTTGGGTTAAATAAGTTTTTGGTCCCTATAAATATAGTGAATTTCGTTTTTACTCCTCATGAAAAAAAGTGACATGTTTTGGTCCCTATAAAAAATTTCAGCATGTAGTTTTAGTCCCAGTTAAATTAAAATTTGTTTAATTATGCTTAAAATTTTAAATTTTTGAATGATTTTTTTTACAGACATGTTAAGAAATAAGAAATTCTTTTATAAAAATTAGAATTTTTTAACATGTAATGAATTAAATATGAATTTTTTTAAACGTCAAAATTTCAAAATTGAAGTAGTGAAAATTTGGACCTGAAAATAAAATTCGGACCTTATTTTTTGTGGATGAACTTTTTATAATGTTATAAACAAGTCTAAAAAAAATCATTCAAAAATTTAAAATTTAAGCATAGTTAAACAAATTTTAATTTAACAGGGACTAAAACTACGTGCTGAATTTTTTTATAGGGACCAAAACATGTCCATTATTTTATGAGGACTATAGTCAAAATTGACTATATTTATAGGGACCAAAAACTTATTTAACCCTAAAATGTTCTATGAATACTACGACTCGTTATAAAATACCGCTGATGACAACTATACTTTTTAGATAATCAAACATTGCAAACAGCAAGTGTTGAAATTTGGGGCCTAACTCATCCTTACAAAACCGGCTTGTAAGGTGAGGAGTGCCTCCTCTTTATAAACTCTTCTCAAGAGTTCTATCTATCCGATGTAGGACTAAATCCACCCCCTCAAAGCCGACACAATGAAGGTGTTGGAGGCTGCAATTAAGGCCAACCAAAGGTCGCAATTTAGGCGTCTAGGGGCGGACCGCAATTAAGGCGGAATTTCCAACAGCAAGATATTGGCATATTGAAGTCAAACAACTTAATATGTACCCAACACATCAATCCTTAAAAAAAAAACAAAAGAACCTAACACATCAAGTTTCTGTGCTGCTGCATGTCAGGCATCATCCTGTAAAATGTCCAATGCATGTCCTCTTTGTTGAACTCTTGTATTTCCATCCTTTCTTCCAACACATTAACCCTATATGTCATTTTTCGAATTCTCACAACCCTACTAAAATGGCAGGTCAGGCTGTCGAAGAATATTACAGAATATCCAATAAAAACAACTTATTTTCTTGCGTACTTTTGGTTTTTCAATCAATTCGATTCTTGTTATTATATATCTGCCAGTGGTTGATAATTGAGCATTACTACTTTTTTGTCTATGAGAGAGAGCTTGTGAAATGTCTAACTTGTGCTTCTTGGTCAGCAACTTGGGTCTTATTTTTTACCTTCATGTGTGTTTTATTATGTGTGTGATTTGCAGTCAACTGACTGTTATCTTTTTTTTTTACATGGCAGAACCGACCTGCAGAGTTGATTGCCAAGTTTTTGGATGATAAACTTCGTGCGGGTAATAAGGGTACTTCAGAAGAAGAATTAGAGGGCACACTTGATAAAGTCCTGGTTTTATTCAGGTTCATTCAGGTAAGCACAATGTTTCATTGTGGATCAGCTAACCAATTACATCTTGTTTTCTGTATTATTCATTCATGTTTGTGGTGATATCATGCATTTCTACTTATTTTTTTCATCCATACTGATAATGGCAAGATTACTTGACGTTTTTTTGTAAAGGGCAAGGATGTGTTTGAGGCATTTTATAAGAAAGATCTTGCTAAAAGATTACTGTTAGGAAAAAGTGCTTCGATTGACGCGGAGAAATCCATGATCTCCAAGGTAAAGGCTCATTTTTCCATTTAACATCTTAAATAAATATATGGTTCCTCAGCAAGTTTTTACTAACATGGCAATTTCCTTTCATCGATGCAGTTGAAGACCGAGTGTGGTAGCCAGTTTACAAACAAGCTGGAAGGAATGTTTAAGGTATACATATCTTTGGATCAGTTTATAACTTTTGAGGCATTTCATTCAGCTTCTGGTTGGCATGCACTGGATTGAAATCATCTATACCAACCTCAGTTTTTTCCCATGCCTTTTTCTTTGGGAATTCTAACCTGGTTAGAGATTATATTTTATGGCCTTCGGTCACATTTAAGATTCAGCTGTGAGGTTGAACTTGGAATAATGAAGTTTTTCAGCCATATAAAATGTTCTTGCTATACAATTTATTTGCATTTATATAAAGAGGCGATAAACAATATTGGACATGCTTTTAAAGAAGGAAAATTACTCTTCCCCCAGTGTAGACTTCTGTTCTGTATGTGTTTTAAAATCTATGACATAGCATCTTTATGCATCAACTATGAAATTGATTTACCCGACAGCCATCAAATGACCTATCACTTGTATTTTGACGATGGTGAACACGTAGGAATTTGGTATTTTCTTGGATTAAAGTTTGTATATCATTTGCTTGGGTTTCATACTCTTGTATAACTACTTTATGAATAACAATTGAAGTAACCCCACCCAATTAGTTAGCTGGGATCAGTTTGTTTATGGATTCAGTTAGAAAGGTGGGACACAACACTGTATATATACTAAGGATGAAGTAATAGAGGACAATTATGAGAGTTTCAGGAATAGTGTTTGGGAGGGAATCTAGGTTTCAAGTACTTAGAAGGTTGGAAATTACTATATTGTATATAGATACTAAAGGTGGTGTAATCGAGGACAATTATTAGAGTTTCAAAAATAGAGTTTGGGAGAGAGTCTAATACTCAAGAACCTAGAAGGTTGGACATTAGTCTGCTGTGCTTGTATTTTGTTCGTACCCTCAGTGGTTGCTTGGTACTCTATTGGTACCACCACATAGTTGGGAAGACTCATCAAAATTACATTCTTTTCTCTAATATTGTAATATTATAATGACAATAATCTAACAAACTTCATAAATTACTAAAACTTTTATTCATAGTTTTTTATAATTATGTTTAAAATCATTTTGATGCAGGACATCGAATTATCAAAAGAAATTAACGAATCCTTCAGACAGTCTTCCCAGGCGAGAACAAAACTCCCATCAGGCATTGAAATGAGCGTTCATGTCTTGACAACAGGGTAAGCTATTTGTTTCCCTTTTCTTATCTATTGGCATCAGTAATGTAAACGGAGTCTTACAATAATTCTTTGATGAGTGCAGGTACTGGCCAACATATCCACCCATGGATGTCAGACTTCCTCATGAATTGAATGTTTACCAGGTTAAGCACAAGCCATAAATGAATGATCTTTTAACTGTTTGTAATTGAAATCCTTGATACTTCAAGTGACTTCCTTGACATTGTCCTTTCCTTTATTTCTTCTTCAGGATATTTTTAAAGAGTTCTATCTGAGTAAATACAGTGGAAGGCGTCTCATGTGGCAAAATTCTTTAGGTCACTGTGTCCTAAAGGCAGATTTTCCCAGAGGGAAAAAGGAGTTGGCTGTCTCCCTATTTCAGGTTTGCCTTTCAAAAGCCATTATTCTTATTATTATTATTATTATTATAGTTTCATTTGTTTATCTTTGTATTGCACACATTTTTCTGGAATTAATTCTGCATATCTGGCTTTGCTCTAGACTGTTGTTTTGATGCAATTCAATGATGCTGAGAAACTAAGTTTTCAAGATATCAAGGATTCTACTGGTATCGAAGACAAGGAACTGAGAAGGACTTTGCAATCACTTGCATGTGGAAAAGTTCGTGTTCTACAAAAGGTTTGTTTGTATCCGTTTTTTAGAATTAATCAGTTCATAGAATTTGTTTTTAACACAGTCTCCTTCAATTTCTTGATGTTGATTCCGTTTGTTGAACATGCAACAGATGCCAAAGAGTAGAGATGTGGAAGATTATGACTCGTTTGTTTTTAATGACACATTTACCGCCCCTCTTTACCGTATAAAGGTACAATACCCATTTCTTACTACTAAAGGGACTAGATTAACTGATTTCAAACTTTCATTTAAGTTTTAATTGTGATTACCATAGTTTAGCACTTCACAGTGATTAGTGTTTGTAGTGGGTTACTCTAAAATTATGACTGAGGTTCTTTTTCAAACTCATTTCGGCATTGTGGAGTGCAGGTGAATGCAATTCAGTTGAAGGAGACAGTAGAAGAGAATACAAACACCACAGAAAGAGTTTTCCAAGATCGTCAATATCAGGTCATTTTTCTTTTCTTAAAAGCTTCCTTCTAGTTTAGACTTCAGAAGACTAGTGTACACAAGAATGCACCTTCAAATTCAAAAGAACCTACTTAGCATGGGGATTATACTCGTAACTTTTTAATGAATTATCAGTCTTATACCGATTAGATTTAATTCACAAAGTATGTCAAATTATAAAATTAATGAGTGGATGTGTTATTGGAAATGAGATGTCAAGATGGATTAGTGGTCATACAAGACAATAGGATTAGAAATACTATTGTTGGCAAGAAATTTCATTAAGTTGTTATATGTTAATTTCATCATTAAATCTCCCAAATATATTTAAGTGTTACATGTTTATAATCCACCAAATTTCCTGAAATTTGGTGTTAGTTCCCCTTTTGAAAGTGATGTGTTTTCATCTCGCAAATTATTTTTGGTCCATTGAAATTCATTTTACTACCCCCCCTCCCCCTTTGATGTTTGCTTCAAGGACCGCGAACAACATATTTTAAGTTTTTTGTTTTTGTTTTGAAGGAGCTATTTTTTAAGGGGTCTTGTTAACCAGTGCCCCGGGGGCATTGGTTAAGGAATCTATAAATAGAATTTTCTGTCTTGAAAATATAAACTGTCACTTTTTATTAAGTAATAATTACATTACTTTTTAATAAAAACTTATTTTATTTGGTGCTTAACCAATGCCCCGGGGGCACTGGTTAACATTCTCCTTTTTTAAGTTATGTACACAAAATTGGAAAGTATTATTATTGTAATTGCAACCAACAAGAGTGCCTTGGTTGGACATCCTGTTATAAACAATCAATATCATCCAATAATTTTTTTAGGTATCCAAAATGAGTTTTAAATGTCTATGTACTATGTAGTGACTGGTTGAATAAAATGTATTTGTACTGAACATCTACTAATGATTATGATCTGTAACCTTTTCCTCGTGGCATGGTTTATATGCAGGTCGATGCTGCTATTGTGAGGATAATGAAGACTAGGAAAGTGCTTAGTCACACTCTTCTTATTACTGAACTCTTCCAACAGGTGACATCATTGCTACCTTTAGTTTCTTTAATGCAATTGTAGTCTGTGTGATCCCTAAGTAGTTCCATCACTTCCATATCAAAATAGCATTGTCTGGTCTTCCGATGGTGTGATATTTATTATTGTTGCAAAGCTACTTTGCCGAGTTACTACTGATGTCTGATAATATTCTAAAATATGTTGTGCTGCAACCAAATCTCTACAGCGGCTGCATCTGTTCACTGTTGTCTGGCCTTCTAGCCGTTATGCTTTCTTGCTTGCGCATGAAAATTTCTGATGTAAACTATAAATACTGATTTTAGGATTTTCTTTTGTTTTGTGAACAGCTCAAATTTCCTATTAAACCAGCTGATTTGAAGAAAAGGATTGAAAGCCTGATTGACAGAGAATATCTGGAGAGGGACAAGAGCAATCCTCAAGTATACAATTACCTGGCATAGTATATTTACCTCACTTTACATTTCAAAGTTTCTTTTTTTTTCTTTCTTTCTTTTTTTTAAATGGCATGGGAGAGGCTTAATGTTTATTCCCAGTCATATATGTACAGTAAAAAGGATCCCACCTCCTCTTTTTTTTATTTAACTTTTCATTTATCGACAACTGTACTGTTGTAATTGTAAAGCATATTTTTCCTCCTTTGAATGTCCTTTCATTTTCTTGAAAAATCAAAATTGTTCCAAAAAAGGACCGTAATTCCAGAAGAAGCTCTCTCATATACTGAACATCTTTTACCTATTTCCCCTACAGTACCATTGTCTTAACCAAAACAACAACCATTGTGAACAAAAGGCTGAACCAAATGCATTTTTCTTCCGCAGTGCCATAAGCTTTGAATTGTCTTGCATAACTGAAGACGTCAGCACAGTCTTCGTCTCTTGTAATGCAATTTCATGCAAAATTACAGATTAACCACAAAACGCCTACTTTAATACTCTGAACATTCACTCTGCGTTTTTTTGCAATTCGGTTTCGCATCCATACGTTGTTGTGCTGGATTGTCCGTGGTGGTTTTGTTTAGAGTTGTTTTTCATACCACTTGTGTATTGATTTGCTGTATCACCTGTTTGGGTTTGTACTTGTGGTTTCTGGGTTAAGTTCATGCCCCCCCCCCAGCTTGTACTTCCTGTTCATTTTATTTAATTTTCTTTCGCTTA
>Ga0228711_1001723_pt1 | contig 32707 bp, 11 predicted proteins | sample MedpolnodulmetaG_2_FD_177996 | JGI IMG/M metagenome (GOLD analysis project Ga0228711, IMG submission 177996) | Root nodule microbial communities from Medicago polymorpha collected in Santa Monica, California, United States - brown nodules | ecosystem: Host-associated > Plants > Roots > Nodule... | reverse complement strand
CAAGCATTTCAACATCAAATTGTTTTTCTTGAGGGAAGTGCAGAAGGATGGTGTTATTACTCTTGTTTATTGCAAAACAGAAGAGCAAAAAGCTGATATCTTAACAAAGCCCTTATCAACTATTAGGTTTGAAGATATGAGATCAAAGCTTGGTGTTTGCAGCTCCACTAAAAGGGATATAAATCACACTAAAATGGCAGTTATCTAACACAAACAGCACCAAAAAAACAGAGGAGGTGAAAAGGAAAGGGAACACTAGAGTCTCCATGATGTTTTTAACACTAGAGTTCCACAAACTCCCCAAAATCTAACAAAAAAACCAATCACCAAGCTAACATAAAACCCAAAGGAATCATTTTTCATTTCATAATATCATGCTTAAGCCATATACATGTTAGTATGTTACATTGCAAAGAGAAAGAGATGAATTTTGTTTGAGGAAGAAATCTAAAAACTTTTGATTCCTCTTCATAAGTGAGGAATCATCGATTTTGTGGACAACCGCTCATAAATCTTTGCCATAGGGATGTGATTTCTCCAACTAGAAATCAAGACAAACATGTCCCTAATGAAGATGAAGATAAGCTCATTATGTTAGCTTGGTTTCATAATTGGAGAGTTTGTGGAACTCTAGTGATAAAAACATTATGGATACATGCTTATTTCAAATTCTTCAACAACATGAATGATTGGATCCATTTCTAACTAGCAGTTTTTGCAAATAGGTTGAAGAAGAGATTCCAACTTGAAAATTCACTGGTAAATTCCTTATGATATGCCTTATATTTTATTTTTCAATAACACAGAAGCACATTAATTAGTGTATATTATCATATATATATATCACATATTTTTTTTAAAAAAAAGGTAAGTTTATTTATTATTTGCGCACATATGTTACAATTAAGAGAGTGATATGTTACAATTTCTTCATCAATATATGTTTTAATTAAAATATGCATGGTTCATATCCAAGAGTATTTTGAGTGCATGAAGGCATCTTTCTTGGGGTATATTTTCGATTCTTACTAACTAAACTACTTTCATGTATATTGTTGTTTAAATCTTCTATGGAAAATAAATATGCCTGTTGATGTATTATTTTTCTTTTTATCATATTGTTTGTTACATGAAATCATTTTATATTTGTTTAACGCACATTAGATTTTGAATGGAGATTATGTTTTATATCTATAAGAAAATGTTAGTTAAAACTCTTTAATTATCTTTTAGTTCAACAATTGAGCTTTGTACTATAAAACTAACTGGGGAAGCAGTGCTACTGTGGTTAATGTTATTACCACAACAATCAACGGTAAGATTGGAAAGTTATCGAAGCAAATACTCGATATAAGTATGCGCACCTATTTTTGTACAATTTGATTTATACTTATGCAATATCAATATTTGATTGTGTTGAGACAAGTATAAGATGAGTTAGAAATCTCATATTGTTTGACAAGTTTGAGCCCTTGAAAATCATCATCAGAAACGATAGTCAGGATACCCTAATCTATCACGGTTAAATAAATGTGAAACACAAGAAAGGATAAAGTTTCGCCAAAAAATATACAATTTTGGAGTTCAACGGAAGCAATCTTATTGCACAAACACTAAATTTTCAGACACTAGTATTATAAACGAGGCTTCTAAAAGTTAGATAAGTTCGGGGCAGATTTTGAATTTTTTTTTTGTCCCTAATTGGATTCAATTTGTAATACTTCTAATACCATATACGTATTGTAAAAATCTCCCCACCTATATGTGTATTCCAGTGTATTTAGGATCTCATTATCTTCAATAGAAAACGGAAAACAAAATTGTACTTTTTTAAGATAAATTTTAAGATGAGACTTTTTTTTAAGGAAGATGAGACTTTTTTGAAACTCATAATAGTACTTCAGTAAAATTACATTATTTTAATTAAATTAAACTTTTCATAAGTTTTATATACATAATCATATATTAAACTAAGGTAATCAACTTTATTTGACAATTCTCTGCGATTTATAGAAAAATCAAGTGATTTAATCTTTATTGAGATGAGATAGTATTAATTTTAAATAATATTTTACTAATTTTTGTAGAGTATGAGGCTTTTATATCAAGTAATTTTTTTTATCAATAGTAGAAATATGAATGAGGTCTTTAATCAATTTATTTTTTTTATTTCATTATTTTAGGTATAAAACAATTGCTTTGATGACCTTATCTTTAGACCAATCTTGTTTGATCATGTGATCATACAAGAATAATCCACTCAAGAGCTAAAAAGTTAAAAATAGGTTGTCACGATGCAAAGAAATTTCTATAAAGTTTAGAATTTTAAGGGTGGGATCCACATGGGAGGAAGCTAACTACCTTACTTGTGAGCAAGACTCGTTGACTTCAAACAATATTTAATGAGTTGTGTTATTTGAATATCTATTTATATGATAATTTTTTAGACAATCAAAAGTTTATAAAGAAAATGAGATATTGACATAAAATCCAAAGTTGCAGAGAGAGAAAGTAAAAACATAATGGGGTATAAGAGATAAAGTTGACAAAAAATAGTTTTTCAAATATCATTTCTCATATTTAATTGACAAAGGTATAGTATTAGTTTTTTTTTTATCAAGACATGTTAAATAATATTTCTAATAAATTTGCTAAAAAAATATTAGAATATTATTAATAAATTTGCTAAAAAAATATTATTATAAAATGACACATCAAACATTTAACTTATTATCATAACGCAAAAGTCTTGTCCATCACGCAAGTTTGATTGACTTAAAATGTGTGAATTATATAAACCGAAGAAACAACAAGGAAAGTAGCTAGATATTTTCAATAGATATGTGATTTTGCCGTCTACAAATATGAGCCTAGTCCTCAATTCTTCATTCCACTTTACAATTCAGTTAAATACTCTATATCTTTAATTGGAATATGCATGATTCATATCCAAGAGTATTTTGAGTGCTAGATCGTTGGATAAGAACTTTGTTTGGAGCGGAGATATATTTACTCGGAAAATTTGCACGGTCTCATGGAATCAAGTTTGTCTTCCATGGGAGTTTGGTGGCCTCGACCTTAAATCCACCCGTACCATAAACTCTTCTTTGCTATTACATCTTAGTTGGAAATTGTTCACGCAAGACTCGCAATGCTCCTGGCTCTTTCAGCAAAGGTTCCTCTCCTTTGGTATCCCTCGCACTCGCTATTTCAAGTCCTCTATTTGGCCAGGTGTGAGGGAATACTTGAGTACGGTGAACGAAAATTCTGTTTGGATCGTTGGGAATGGAAACGATATTAATTTGTGGTTGGACAATTGGATGGGAACTCCTTTAGTCTCGTTGTTAAATACACCGGTGCACATGTATTCTTCACTCACGGCTAAGCTTTCTTCCTTGATGGTTAATGGAAAATGGCAGATTCCTAAACCTTTAATTGACTTCCCAACCGTCGCCGAGCAGACTTTGAATATTACACTTCCGGTCACTCCTTTGCCGGATAAGCGAGTTTGGAAGCATTGAGCAGATGGCATTCTCACGGCTAGGATGGCGCATATGTTCTTGCGGCCTCCCCTTGTTAGACTTGATTGGCCGGCTGTTATTTGGCGCACTTGCATCCCACCGCCGCACTCCTTTGTTTTCTGGCATTTAATGTTATCCAAGCTACCCACGGATGATAACTTACGGACGCGTGGCTGCACTATAGTTTCAGTTTGTGTTCTCTGTTACAAACATGCTGAAACACCCTCTCATTTATTCCTTGATTGTCCATTTGCGGTTTCAGTTTGGAGATGGCTGGGTGTGAAATTAAATTGCTCCTTCTCGCTGCTGTCATTCTCTTCCCTTCTTGCTTGCATACCGCACAGATGCAGCTCGCAAGTGTCGGATGTTTTCGTAGCCGCTATAATCCACATGGTGCACACTATTTGGTTGGCTAGAAATACAATCCGGTTCAGCTCCTCAACAATTAACTTGCATAACACTTTGGAGAAAATTTCCACTTTGGTGACTATGTCTGGTCTACATTCTACTGGCAATTGTGTTGTCGACGATGTCGCACTTCTGAACAGTCTACGGATTCCCCCATGCTACCGTCGTGTCAGAGATATTGTTCCAGTCATTTGGAATCCCCCTTCCATCACTTGGGTGAAGGCGAACATTGATGGTTCTGTTATTGGTTCTAATTCTTCTTGTGGCGGAATTTTTAGAGATCACACCGGTCCCTTTCTAGGCGGTTTTTCTAGTAACATCGGTGTAGGGATTGTTTTTGAGGCGGAGCTCACAGGTCTTATGCTTGCTATAGAATATGCTACTAGCCACAATTGGTCCAAATTATGGTTAGAAAGTGACTCTTCCAGTGCGGTTCTTGCTTTCAAAAATCACGAGGCCATTCCAATTCGCTTCCGAAACCGTTGGCATAACTGCGTGCAGCTTGGATTATCTATTATTTGTACTCACATTTACAGGGAGGGAAATTGTTGTGCGGACGCTTTAGCAACTATGGGGCATGACTTGCTCGACACTACTTGGTTCCACATTATGCCGTCTTCTCTGTCGGTTGATTTTACTAGGGACAGGAATGGGATGCCCAACTTTAGGTTTCCGTAACTATTTCTGACTTTTCATGCTTTGTTTTTCTGTTTGGTTTTGAGGGTATTGGCCTAGCCCCCCCCCGTACATACTTTCTCCTTGTTATTAATATTATTACGTATTAAGAAGGCGGTAGAGGATGGGAGTTGTTGTTGGGTGCCAACCTAGTTGGGATGCAACAACCTCTCCCTGATGCCTAACCTTTTTGTTTGCCTATAAAAAAAAAATATCCAAGAGTATTTTGAGTGCATGAAGACATCTTTCTTGGAGTATATTTTCGGTTCTTACTAACTAAACTACTTTCATGTGTATTGTTGTTTAAATCCCCGTCTACTATGGAAAATAAATATGTATATTGATGTATTATTTTTCTTTTTATCATATTTTTGTTACATGAAATCATTTTTTATTTGTTTAACGCCAATTAGATTTTGAATGGAGATTATGTCTTTTATCTATAAGAAAATGTTAGTTAAAACTCTGTGTTTGGATGAGGTGATTGGAAAATTTCAAAGAATTTAGAATTCTAGGCAATTCAATTTGATTCAATTAAAATGCTTTCATTTTTCAATACTTTTGTTTGGATGGAGTAATAAAAAATTTCATTATCATAATTTTGGGTGACTTTTATAAATTTTAATTTTTAGGGGCCAAATTTGAAAATTGAAATTAGGGGTCAATTTGTAAATTTTAAAAACTTGAGGGGTCAAATTATAGTTTTCGTAAATTTTGAGGGGCCAAATTGCAATTTTTTGGAAATTTATTGGGGTCAAATTGAAAATTTTGGAAAATTTGAGGTCTAAAATGCAAAATTTGAAAAATTATAACAATGAAGAATTTTGAAATTCTTAGGTTTTAGGTGTCATTTCAAATTCTCTAAATTTGACTTGAAAAAATACTTCAAAAATTTTTATCATTTTGAAAATTCTTCAAATTATTATCCAAACAATGGAATTCACCTCAAAATATTTGAATTCTCTCAAAACATTATATTCCTTCAAAACATTCCCACATCCAAACACATCAGTTCCCAACAACTGAAGAGCTTTCTTCTATAAAAATCTGCGCACCTATTTTTGTACAATTTGAATTATACTTATGCAATATCAATATTTGTTTGTGTTGTGACATGTATAAGATGAGTTAGAAATCTGATATTGTTTGACAAGTTTGAGACCATGAAAATCATCTATCAGAAACTATGGTCAGGATACCCTAATCTACCACGGTTAAATAAATCTGAAACATAAGAAAGGATAAAATCTCGCAAAAAAATACAATTATGGAGTTCAACAGAAGCATTCTTGTTGCACAATAATTACCTTCTATAGAGAGATATGAGAAATAATGAATCTGATTCTTCAAAGCAAGAGTAACCAATTGAGTTGCTTACTCGACACTAATAAATTTTCAGACAATAGAGGTCATGTGCTTGAAAAATGGTGTACCTAAAACACTATAAATTTTCAGACACTAGTTTTCTAAACGAGGCTTCAAAAAGTTAGATAAGTTCGGGGCAAATTTTGATTTTTTTTTTTTGTCCCTAGTTGGATTCAATTTGTAATACTTCTAATACCATATACGTATTGTAAAAATCTCCCCACCTATATGTGTATTCCAGTGTATTTAGGATCTCATTATCTGCAATAGAAAACGGAAAACAAAATTGTACTTCCAATCCAAGGAGTAAATCTTTCATGGTCCACAAAATTATGGTCATAAGTTTTGGGCACATTTACCTGAAAATTGTTTCGGGCACATTCATAAAAAAGCAAAATATATTTTATTCTTTTAATCATTTCAAAAATCAAGAAAAAGTTAGTTTAAGTTAGTTTAAAACTAACTTTTTCTTGATTTTTGAAATGATTAAAAGAATAAAATATAGAATTAATATGTTATGAGAATATCTTATTTTTATCAAGATTTTGTGAATATGTCAAAAAGATTTATATATGGTCTAAGAAACGAACCAACAAGATAAATTTTAATATGAAACTTTTTTTTAAAGGAAAATGAGACTTTTTTTTAAGGAAGATGAGACTTTTTTGAATTTCATAATAGTACTTCAGTAAAATTACATTATTTTAATTAAATTAAATAGTTCATAAGTTTTAGATACATAATCATATATTATACTAAGGTAATCAACTTCATTTGACAATTCTACTGGATTTACAGAAAAATCAAGTGATTTAATCTTTATTGAGATGAGATAGTATTAATTTTAAATAATATTTTATTAATTTTTGTAGAGTATGAGGCTTTTATAAGTAATTTTTTTATCAATAGTAGAAATATGAATGAGGTCTTTAATCAATTTATTTTTTTTATTTCATTATTTTAGGTATAAAACAATTGCTTTGATGACCTTACCTTTAGACCAATCTTGTTTGATCATGTGATCATACAAGAATAATCCACTCAAGAGCTAAAAAGTTAAAGATAGGTTGTCACGATGCAAAGAAATTTCTATAAAGTTTAGAATTTTAAGGGTGGGATCCACATGGGAGGAAGCTAACTACCTTACCTGTGAGCAAGACTCGTTGACTTCAAACAATATTTAATGAGTTGTGTTATTTGAATATCTATTTATATGATAATTTTTTAGACAATCAAAAGTTTATAAAGAAAATGAGATATTGACATAAAATCTAAAGTAGCAGAGAGAGAAAGTAAAAACATAATGTGAGTATAAGAGATAAAGTTGACAAAAAATAGTGTTTCAAATATCATTTCTCATATTTAATTGACAAAGGTATAGTATTAGTTTTTTTTATTTTTTTATGAAGACATGTTAAATTATATTTCTAATAAATTTGCTAAAAAATATATTAGTAATATTATTATAAAATGACACATCAAACATTTAACTTATTATCATAAGGCAAAAGTCTTGTCCATCACACAAGTTTGATTGACTTAAAATGTGTGAATTATAGAAACCGAAGAAACAACAAGGAAAGTAGCTAGATATTTTCAATAGATATGTGATTTTGCCGTCTACAAATATGAGCCTAGTCCTCAATTCTTCATTCCACCTTACAATTCAGTTAAATACTCTATATCTTTTATTGGAATAACCAAAAATATTTTCAAGGGAGTTGAGTACATCACAATGATTCGTTGTGTGTTCCATTTTCTCTATTGTATGGTGGCCATTTTATGCATCGGGTTGTTATGTGCTGAAAGTATCCATATGAACAAGTGCGTGGAGACAGAGAGGAGTGCTCTCCTCAAGTTCAAAGATGCTCTTATTCATAGAAATGCCAACTTTACGTCATGGAAAGGTGAAGAATGCTGCAAATGGGAAGGTATTTCATGTGACAATTTAACTCATCATGTAACCAGTTTGGATCTCTTTGCTCTCAGATTGAGCGGTAAGTTAGATTCTTCAATATGTAAACTGAAACATCTTACTTCTTTAAATCTTGGTCAAAATAACTTAGAAGGAAAGATTCCAAAGTGCATTGGTTCACTTGGTCAACTGATAGAGTTGAATCTTAATTTTAATTTCTTAGATGGAAAGATACCAAAAAGCATCGGGTCACTTGGTAACTTGATAGAGTTAGATCTTCGTGGTAATAAACTTGTTAGTGTCATTCCTCCTAGTCTTGGAAACCTTTCCAATTTGCAAAATCTTGACCTTTCATATAATGATGATATGATTTCAAATGACCTTGAATGGCTTTCTCATCTCTCTAATTTGAGATACCTTTATCTATCAGATGTTAATCTTACCCTAGCTGTTGATTGGTTGTCATCAATAAACAACATTAATTCTTTATCTGAACTTGAATTATTTAGTTGTGGGCTCCATCAAGTCACTCCTAAATCTATTCCCCACCTGAATACCTCTATATCTCTGAGATCTCTCGATCTCTCATCTAATGGTTTAGACTCCTCCATTTTGCCATGGGTGATTAATGTTAGCAAAGTCCTCACACATCTTGATCTCTCATCAAATCAATTGCAAAGCTACACACTTAAATCCTTTAGGAATATGTCTAAACTGCAAGAGTTACAACTAGACTCCAATAAATTGTCTGGCAAACTTAGTGACAACATACAACAGTTGTGCTATGTGAAAAATGATTTAAAGAGTTTGGATCTAAGCAATAACCCATTCAATGCGAGGCCACTTCCCAATTTTTCATGTTTTCCATTTTTGGAGACATTAACTCTTCGAAATACCAATGTTGTCGGTCCACTTCCGAAATCACTTGTTCATTTATCTTCCCTTGCATTGCTAGATCTCAGTTTTAACCAATTGAATGGATCACAACCACTATTTGAGATTACTAAACTTGTTTCGTTACAGACACTTGATCTATCCCATAATCAGTTGAGTGGGCAAATTCCAAATACAATTGCCCAGCTTTCTGGTCTAAAATGGTTGTATCTCTCTTCAAATAAGTTGAACGGTGTGATTCATGAAACACATCTATCAAACTTATCTCAATTGAAACGTTTGGACATGTCTCAAAATTCACTTTCATTCAACTTGAGTTCAGATTGGGTTCCTCCTTTCAAACTAGAAACACTACATGCATCATCATGCACATTAGGTCCTCAATTTCCAGTATGGCTCAAACATCAAAGAGAGCTTATGGATCTCGACATCTCTAATTGTGGTATTTCAGATTCATTTCCTAAATGGTTTTGGAAGCTATCTTTGAGTTTGCAATACTTGAATGTTTCACATAACTTACTTAAAGGAATGTTTCCAAAATCATTTACAAAAACAAAAGTATATTACGATTATGATCATGAGTGGGATGTATGGGATTTTAGTTTCAATAATCTGAGCGGTTCATTGCCTGCTTTTCCAGAACTGCGTGGTCTATTTCTCTCAAATAATATGTTTATAGGGTCCCTATCTTCTTTTTGCACATCATCATCTCAAAGTTTATTACATTTGGACATCTCTAGTAATTTACTAGAGGGGCAGCTTTCAGATTGTTGGGGAAAGTTTCAATCTCTAGTAGTTCTAAATTTGGCCGAAAATAATTTATTAGGAAAATTGCCCAACTCAGTTGGTACTTTACAAAAAATTGAATCGCTTCATTTAAATAATAACAACTTCTCCGGGGAAATTCCATCTTTGATTCTTTGTCCCAACTTAAAATTAATTGATGTTGGAGATAACAATCTTCAAGGAGCATTACCTATGTGGATAGGCCATCATCTTCATCAATTGATTGTTTTACGTATGCGGGCAAATAAATTTGAAGGAAACATTCCTACAAGTATGTGTAATCTATCATTTCTTCAAGTATTGGATCTTTCTAAAAACAATATAACAGGGGAAATACCACAATGTTTTGATCACATAGTTGCTTTAACAAATTTGAAGTTTCCAAGAAAAATATTTGAGTATTTCTCATTCGTTGACTATGCGGAAAATGAAGTGTATGAAATTGACTTCTTCAATGACAAGGAAATATTGGCATGGAAAGGATCAAACAGAGAATATGGAAAAATTCTTGGATTGGCGATATTTATCGATCTTTCTTGCAACCAATTAACCGGAGAGATACCTCAAAGTATAACGAAACTCACTGCATTAGCGAGTTTAAATCTTTCAAGGAATAATCTCACAGGATTAATTCCCAAGGACATTGGTCATATGAAAATGTTAGAATCGCTCGACTTGTCAAGAAACCATCTTTCTGGTAGAATGCCAACAAGCTTTTCAAATTTAACATCTCTTGGTTACATGAACTTGTCTTTCAACAACTTAGAAGGCAAAATTCCCGTAAGCACTCAACTAGAAACTTTTGATCCCTCATCATATATGGGGAACAGCCGACTTTGTGGTCAACCACTCACAAATCTTTGCCCAGGAGATGTGATTTCTTCAACAAGAAGTTGTGACAAACATGTTACAAGTGAAGACGAAGATAAGCTCATAATCTTTGGGTTTTATGTTAGCTTAGGGCTTGGTTTTATAATTGGATTTTGGGGAGTTTGTGGAACTCTAGTGATAAAAACATCATGGAGACATGCCTATTTCAAATTCTTCAACAACATGAAAGATTGGATCTATGTCACACTAGCAGTTTTTGTAAATAGGTTGAAAAGAGATTCCAAGTTGAAGATTAACTGGTAAGTTCCATATAATATAGCTTCTATTTTGATTTTCAATAATACAGAAGCGTATTTGTGTATATCATATATATAACTCATTTTTTTTAACAATATTTGTAGGTGAAAGCTTCAATTGAGAGAGTGATATGTCACAATGTCTTCATAAATATATATTCCAATTGGAACATGCATTGTTCATCCATTTATATACTATATAGAGTGCATGAAGACTACTTGCTTGTGTATTGTTTTTTGAATCCTTAGCTTGTGTAATAATACTATGGAAATAAAATATGTATGTGGATTTTTTTTTAATTGAATATTATGTTATATTAAATAATTTTTTTTCGCTTAATACACCGTAGATTTTGAACGGAGATTGTGTCCTTTTTTACTTTATTTTAAAACAAATGGGAGTAAAGCCTTTTTAAAATTGATTAATAAAAAAGAAGAGAAGTTAAACAATCTCTATCTTGTTAACAATCTTATCTGAAAGACTCAATCAGATAAAACCTAGATGAAAGGAAATAGAAGGATACCCTAAGATACTACAGTTAAATAAATCTGAAACACAAGAAGGGATAAAGTCCCACCAAACAAAACCATCAACATAGACGATAATGACGGTACCCTAACAAGGTTGTACATATTATCAGCTTCTTTTACTTTTTGACCTGAACTGTACCTATGTAATAGAGGATCAAATTACTCATTCAATACATTTTATTTGTTAATATTTTTCAAAATCAGCCGTTGAATTGAAAGCTACTAGCATATATATTATTCCTATAAATTTTTACATCATTCCATAACCATTTCCGATTCCGTTAAGGCACATCAAAATTAACTTGTTTAATGTAGCGTGTAGAAATACATGAGAAGAGGTAACATTTTACCAAATTTTCTTCTTTTTGCTTTTCTCAAATGCCAAAGATTTCTAATCAAAACAAACAGGCCATTATTGCGTGTACGAACCTTTTTCCTTCTCTTGCCTAGCAAATATCAATTTCTATGTAATTTTTGTTTGCATTTTTTTGGAAATGGTCCCAACCTAAAAATAATAATTTCTTCATGCTTTGACTATAGGGAATATGTTAAGTAGTGCCTCAATGACAGTAGTTAAGGAAACAACTATGGTAAAATTATCAAACAAGATATGTAGTCAAACTACGTGGTAAAACTCTTAAAAGTATAACAATGCTCTTTTCAATATAAATTTATTATTCTCGAGTGTAGGAAAATATCTTCCTTCATCTATATTTTAGGTTCTTACTGAACTACGCTTTTTGTGTATTGTTGTTTAAATCCTCATGTACATGGCTAGGAAATATGCAGAGACGTATTTTATATTCATTGAATCGAGTACAGGGAGTCAGTAGGAATAAGAACAAATAGATACAAATACGTACTTGGAGTTTGAGGAACCTTTTGGTAATGATCTGTGACCCTTTTTTCCTATGAAAATTACTGTATATACATGAGAAAAATAACTAACGGACCAACAGACAAAAACTAAATCATTTTGACAGCTTTAGCCTGCTTCCCACATGTATGAACCTTGAAATCTTGCCTCCTCAGAGAGGATTTGAATTTTCCAATCAAAGTGAACAAACACTTGTTGAAACCCTTCTCATAACTCTTGTCGAAATACTTGTGCTTCAACTTGTACTTAGAGAATTTTGTGGTTTTGATAACCATATTGTCTGTCGAAGTATACACTAAAAAAATACAGGCTAACAAGAAGTTATGAAATTTAATACATACATGTGATAGCACATGGTGATCCACTGTTAAGATTATAAGACCAAATATCCACGGTAAAGATTTCGCTCGATTTTCTTCTATTCATGTGTAATTAATCCTTGATATATATAATGATCAGTATCAATAACTTGTTAAAAATAAATATAAAAGATAGCTCTGCATTGGGTTATTTGTTTCTTGTAGAACGATCAACAATAAAATAAGTAACACAAATATAACTAACGGACTATGGTGAAACTAATAACAAGAGAGCAAACGACTCACTTGGGTTTGGCATGTGGTGTGGGCTTGAAATTTCTTCTGCAAAGAAAAAGCACTAGACATACTTGATCACGCTTTGATGTAAAAAAATAAAAATGAGGGGGTTGATTGCATCTCAGATTTCTAATTTAGGGTTATTTTGTTTTTAATTTTTTTTAATTAAACGTTGGACATGTGGTTTAAGATGGTACATTTGATTGATCCAAAGGAATAAATTTACAGAAAGACAAGTGCCTTTCCCACGTTCGTGATCCCACCTATATATATGCATGTATTTTAGGCTCCTATGAAGATCTGAGAAGTTATAAGATAGATGCAATGCAAAGAAATTTCTAAACGAAAACAAAACTGTACTTCCAATCCAATGAGTAAATCCTTCATAGTTACAAAATAAGTAGAGCGTGAGGCTTTTCTATCAAGTAATTTTTTTTTATCGATGTTAGAATATGAGTTCTTTAAACAATTTTTTTTATTATTATTTTATTTTTTGAGGTATAAAACAGTTGTTTTCACGACCTTACCCTTAAACCAACCGGTTTCATCATGTGACCATACAAGAATAATTGTGAAGACCTAGTGGTATTAACTTGAAATTTGGGAGTGTACTCCTCTTCAAAGTCTCAGATTCGATTCTCTCTGATACTAATTTAAGGAGATTAATTTAACTTCTTAAAAATAAGAATAATTGTGAAGAGGTAAAAAGTTAAAGCTAGATTTTCAGGATGCGAAGAAATTTCTAAGAAGTTCATGGTTTTTAAGGGTGGGATCCACTTATATGGGAGGAAGTAGCTGCCTTGACTTGTGAGCAAGACTCGTTGACTTCGAACAATTTTTAATGAGTAAATTACCAATTTAGTCCATGTCTTTGTAAGTCATTTTCAAATTAATTTTTGACTTTATTAATATTTTAAAATAGTATATGTCTTTGTCAAAATGTCAAAAGTTTCTTAATTAGATCCTTGTCTCTATGTTTTTGTCACATGACGAGATACTTAATTGAGAAATTGTCGACAAAGAGAGGGACTATTTTGAAATATAGTCAAAAGTTTCTCAATTAGATTCATGTCTCTATGTTTTTGTCACATAACGGGTAACTTAATTGAGAAACTTTTGACAAAGACAAAGACTATTTTGAAATATAATACTTATGTTCAATAATATTATTAATAAATTTGTGGAAAAAGTAGTACAAGAAGAAAAAGAAATTAGTACAAACATACACAAATAAGGAAATTGATCATTTGGTTGTGGTCACCACCGCAGACATATGCAATAATAACAGTACTAGAAGCAAAGTAAGTGGATTTTGAAAAGTTTTACATGGTAGCAAAGAAAAAGGTAGAAGCAACATACTAGAAGGGATCAATATTGAAGGATGATTGTAAACCCACATGCATTGTCTCCTCCAATATACGATAGTTTTCATACAAATTATCACTTTAATCGTTGTTTTTGTCTTTTGCTATAATACTATAATTTTCATAGTCCAATTTAGCTTTATTAACAATACGATAGTAAATTCATTGAGGAAGAATAACAAGAATAAAAAATGGCTTCAACGGAAGGTTGCTTCTCATCCATGAAACATTCACAGCCTGGTGCAATCATATTAAACTAAGGTTATCATAATAATCTAAGGTAATCAACTTAAGTTGATAATTCTGTGGTAATTTATAGAAAAATCAAGTGATTTAATCTTTATTGAGATAATATTAGTTTTAAGTAATATTTTATTAATTTTAGTAGAGTATGAGATTTTTTTATCAAGTAATTTTGTTTATCAATCGTAGAATATGAGGTCTTTAATCAATTTTTCAAATTTCAATTATATTTCATGAGGTTTAAGACAATTGCCTTGATTTTCCTTAGACCAACATGTTTCGTAATGTGACCATACAAAAATAACCTACATTGAAGAGTTAAAAAGTTAAAGATAAATAGTCTTGATGCAATATTAAAAAATAGATATTAGATATCAAAAAAAGATAGTCACGAAACGATTCAAGGAAACTTCTAAAAAATGAGAATTTATAAGGGTGGGATCCACTTAGATGGGAGGAAGCAAACTTATAGGCGCAAGACATGCTGAATTGACCCATCATAGAATGACACATCAAACATTTAACTTATTATCTTTTTTGATGGAACATGTAACTTATTATCATAAAGCAAAAAGTCTTGCCCATCACATAAGTTTGATTGAAGAGATAACCAGGAAAGTAACTAGATATTTCCAATAAATGTGTGATTTTGCTGTCTAGGAGAAATGGAAGCACGTAACACACTCTATAATAAATCAAAACTAATTTTTTTAATGACAAAGGATGTAATGTTAGTTGTTATGTTAGAAATTTTCTTATGTATGTATGTGATATATAATTTTTGTTTAATTATACTTATTAACAATTTTTTATAAACCAAATATTTATTCCATAAAAAGCGAGAAAAAAAACTAGCAGAACATAAACTTGTCACATAAAAGAAAAATGAAAAATGAAAAGAGTTGGAGGAGATTTTTTAAAAGAAAAATAAAAAAACTCCTCGAACTCTTTTAGTTTTTCATTCTTCTTTTCTGTGACAAGTCTATATGTTCCGCTAAAAAAAGAGTTGGAGGAGTTAAAGGGCCGATGTTCAATTACCGACACTCAAAAAATACTAACATAATATTAAGTAGATATTCTACCCCCTAAGCAGGTATTATGTAATTGAGTTTCCTCATGTCACTTGTATAAAAGACAATATACTTATTTATGTGCATGTGCACATTGTTATTCAATATAGGGTTAAATATGTTTTCAGTCCTTACATTTTGCACCTCTTTGAAGAATAGACTCTACAGTTAATTAAATATTTTTAAAATCCTCTTATTTTATCTCCGTTATCAAAATTAGTCACCGCTATTAATTCTCTAACGGAATACTGATGTGGTAGTTAGTGGGTTCCAATTATTTTAGGGTTAAATATGCTTTTGTTCCCTAAATTTTGCGTGACTTTGAAGAATAGTCTTTATTATTTTAGGGATTTTAAAAACATTTATTGAAATGCAAGGAGAGACAGTGGTAAGAATACTTGTGATCTACCTTTGAGGTTGAGTTTCAAGCTGAAAGACATAATGGGATGTACGCATTTGAAAGGAGGAATCCAATGAGAACTTAAGTTGAATGAAAGTGAATTTGAAGAGATGTCCAAATATTTCAATTTAGATAGGTTTGATAGATGTGTTTCATTAATGACACCGCTTAAATTATTTGAGGAGAGAAACAAGATCGCAAGACTAGAAAGTTGACTAATTGTATATGGAAATGGTCCACTCAATTGATTATGGGTTAGATCAAGTGCTGGTAATGAAACAAGTTTAGTAATCTCAAATAGTGGTTGTGATCCATTCAATTGGTTAAAACTGAGATCTAGCACTGCAAGAGAAGGCAAAGGAACAAATGACTTCGGAAGTGGCCCGACAACATTGGTATTTTGAAGCAAGAAAAATCAAGGAAGTGGTTCACCAATAAAAAGCATGAAGCAACTAAAGTAAAGCTAAAACAACCAAAGTCTAATGCAAAGGAGATTTGACCGAAGTCTATTAGTCTAGAAGATAAATTAATTAGCTAGTACTAGTACGACGAACCTAGATGTACCGAAGCTCTATACCCTCACGTACCAGATTTTTTCTCATATCACGTGCCCGAACCAGTACCACATACCGAAACGAGTTACGAATTAAGAATTAAGTGACTATGATCTAGAAGATAAAAGGTATGATGGTGGCCAAGGCAACCAAAGCCTAATCTTCATGTGACATCCAAAAGATACAATAGCACATTGAATTTGAAGCAATCAACACAAGCTGGTGGCAAGCAAAGACTCCAAAAGTCACGAACACAGAGGCCCACCAAGGCATTCTTGAAAGCTCCAAGGAACTACCATCATAGCAGCTCCACTAAAAAAAAACAGAGGAGACTCGAGCTATATTAATGCTAATAGCTCTACTCCTATCCTTCAGCACCTCCAAACGGAGAGTGTCTGCTAATAACTTCATAAGCATCTTGATATGATTTATGAAGTTGGTTCCATCTTGGACAAGGGAATATTGACATTGAAAGGAAACAGCAGAGAATATGATAGAAATCTTGGATTGATGACAGCCATATTGATCTTTCTTGTAACCATTTAACAGGAGAGATACCGCAAAGTATAACAAAACTCGTGGCATTAGTTGGTTTAAATCTTTCAAGGAATAATCTCAAAGGATTCATTCCTAGCAACATTGGTCATATGGAGAGGTTAGAAGCACTTGACTTGTCAAGAAATCATCTTTCTGATAGAATGCCAACAAGCTTTTCAAATTTTACATTTCTTAGTTACATGAATTTGTCTTACAATAACTTGGAATTTTTCTGTCATCTTTCATTGTGTATATTTTCGATTCTTACTAAACTACTCTCTTGTAAAAAATTTAAATCCTCATGTACTACTATGGAAATGAAATATGTGTGTGGATGTTTTATTTTACTTTTTATCGTATTTTTTTTTTCATGAAATCATTTTTTATCGTTTAACATGCATAAGGTGTGCTTTTAAAAATGGTGCACCTATTTTTGTGCAATTTGATTTCTACCAGTAGAAGTAAAACCAATGCTGGTTCATTTACAGTAGTATTATAAAGTTAACTCTAAATTTAAGCCAAATAGATGCCTCTATTTAGCTGCATGTGTGAAAAGTTAACTCTAAATTCAAAATTTGATGCATGTGGTCCTGTAAGTTTTTTTTTTTTGAAGGAACTGGTCCTATAATATTGTTAAAGCCTTATAAAGCATAAGCATATTATATTGTTCTAATTGAGCTGTATAAGATTGAAATATATTAAACATCCCTGTTACTATAATAGCACCAATTATATAAATTTGGAAATAAGTTAAACTTATGTATACCGGTACTCGTTTATATTATATCACAATGGTTGTTTATTTATCTATATTAAAATGTTGTATATTTGGTCTTGAACAAAGTATTTTTTAAAAGATTGAGATTGACCAAAAATTAGGACGAGGATTTACTTTTTTTACTGTTAGCACATAATCTTAGAGGTTTACCTTGTTTTCATCTTTATTCTTGTATTCAGTTAAAGTTTGAACTATTTGTAAAAAAGTGAATATATGCTATATATGTTGATGTTCATAAATTTCTTATCAGTTCGATTTGCATTGTCTAACTTTTGAATTGATTTTGTTCATATCATATAATTCTCTAAATATATCCAAATTTGGAGCACAGTTTTAGTAAATAATCAAATAAACTTAATTGTTTGGAGTTAGTTAAAGATGTGGCTACATCTCCTAAAGCATGAACCACTAATTTTTATTTTTTTTAAGAAGTTAAATTAATCCACCCAAATTAATACTGGATAAAATCACCAAGGTCGCAAGTCCAAGGTCAAATGTGAGACCTTGAGCAGAAGCACACTCCAAGGTCGCAAGTCAAAACCACCAAATTAACCCAAATCATGGGGTAAATATGAGCAACTGTATTGATTTGTCTCTAACTAAACTCTATAATAGTTTTGAATTTTTTTTTTATACATCAAACTCATAAAAATCACTTTTCAAATTCTAATTAAAAAAATTAACAATTAATCACACATAAATAAATAATATTTTTGAAAGAAATATGTGAAAAGCCCATCCAATTGTTTCATCAGACAGGAAAATCGTTGAACCTGTTAAGAAAATCAAGATTATCACCATGGTAAATGAATTAGCAACGATTAAGAGTCCCTTTGTTATAGTTTTTTAAGGAAAAAAATAATCACTTTTAAAAATATGTATATGTTTGTTACAGTTTTTTTTTAAAAACTCAGAATCTAAAAGACTCTAAAAATAACTTCAAATGAGAAGCTGTTAAGAGTAGGTTCTCAAAAAATAAATTTTTTTGGAGGGGAGAGAAAATAATCGTCAAAAGATTGAACTAATTTTGTAACAAAAAAATCCCCTTTTATATAATTGTATCAAACAAACTAAATTATTTTTTTAAAAAAAAGTTAGTTTTATTACAGTAAACAAACGCAAAATAGATTCTGATTTGCCATAAAATCTCTATAAAATAATCTCTAAATTATTTTATGGTAAAATCACTTTTATTTTAATCCGTAACAAACGGACCCAAAATCTCTAAATTATTTTAAGTCAAAATCACTTTTATTTTAATCCGTAACAAATGAGCCTAAATAGGTTTTGAACATTCGCAAGCCAAGATAAGATCTCTAATGGTTAGTTTTCTGTCTTAGGGTTTAGGTTAGTCACTACAAGAAAACTGTATTTTAGCGTCGGCCAAAAACCCACTCTAACAGGGTCAAAACCGACGCTAACACAAACAGTGACGTTGACAGGACCCTAGTTCAGGGGATGCAATTTTATTTTTTTTTTGTTAATATTGACAGAGTGATAAATACCACATAAAATCTACACATAAAGAGGATATAAATGGTTAGATCAGGCTTAAACACGAATAACCACAAAGAATGTGTAGCTTGTTTTTTTTTAAGAAAAGAATGTGTAGCTTAATAATCTTGACATTGATGGTTAAATCAGGCTCTAACATATGAGTGTAAACATTATTTTTTTGTCAAGTTTTAATGACTAGAAATTCGCTTCTAAAAATGAATAAGTGAAGAATCTCAGGTTTGAACCTCATACCCGGCACACTGCAATACCTCTATTAGCTGAGTTAAACTCATGTGACTGTGTAAACTTTTTAACATCAATTAATAAATTATTATAATGTATATAAATTAAAACATACATATTTAAGTTATGAAATTTTAGTATATGCTTATTCAATTGGCTAGAACATTTTTTTAAAAGGAAAACTATCTAGTGTAGAATTTGAATTATATATGTATGTCAAATTGCGATAACCTTAGAATAGAATCATTTTTACAATTTTATAATAATAATTAAATAACATGCGAATAATGCACATCTCACTGAAGCAATTCATTCGGTCAAATAAAGTGTAATGCAATACAGTCATTTACACAGTTCAATGAGAGAGCAAAGACAAAGAGTTCATAGTTAAATATTCAGGGGTTCATTCCAGAAAAAGTTAAAAAAATTAGGTGCAAATATTAAATTTGTGGGGATGCAGCTGCATTCCCTGGGCCCAACGTGGGTCCGCCACTGAACATAGATTTAGCGTCGGTGTCGGTGGCAAGCTAATAAAAAAGTTGAAGCTACTGGGTAGAGTTGGCTTCTGGCCACCGAGGCTAAGAAAACATCGGCTAAATCGAGTTTAATACCGACTCTACAATGAGCCAAGGCTAATAATTCCATGAACAGAAAATTCAACCAAATCATGTAGAGTCAGTCATACTGACGCTAAATGATTCATTAAAAGTCGGATGGGCAAACGCTAAAGTCAACTTTTAAGTAGTCAACAAAATTTATAGAGTCGGCCCCATGGATGCTAAAGTCAATATTCAAAAGTCAACTAAATGTTATAGAGTTGATCTAGCGGACGCTAAATAATATTTTTTTTGAAAAAAAATCCCTTTATATTTTACCCTATTTTGCCCATTATTCTAATAAAACAGTTAACACGTCAAATTAGTTGTTTCATTAATTTGGACTTGTAATGTACTCAATTTCTTTTTAAATGATCTTGGTCAGTAGGAAAAAAATACAAACATCACTAGAATACAAAATATTATATTCTCCAAAATCAAAGTTTTTCGTCAAGAGACATGAAATAGGTTCTTGAAATATAAGGCAGCCTGACACAAAACCAAGTTCCTATCACTAATAATAAGTTCCATGTAAAGGCGATGTCTGAAATTGCTATAACACATTATAGATGAGAATTGTTTTAGGATAGTTCTTATGTAAGAGAGGAAACAGAAGGAAGACATTGTCTTTATACAATGTTTATAATAATAATCCAGACATGACAAAAAAAAATGTCATCATTGCTTAATATGTAGCTGTTATGTTTTTCTTGATAATTTGCCCATCGTGCAATTTTTTTGGATAACTTCCCTCTTTCTTAATCTATACTACAAGCAGAAGTGTCCGTCTGTCTACTCTTTCTACTATGCTAACGCATGTGATTATTTTATTATGTTTGTTTGTATAATTTTGATTAAAAATTTTAAATTTCAAAATATTCATGGAAATTATTGATATATTGATTTATAAACAAAATATTGTCAAGGCATATAACAAAATTATTTTTGAACTCAACCTATTTTAGCTTGCCTGCATATAAAATTAAGATAAAATAATGATCATTAATTATTTATTCTAATTGTAATTAATATCATCATAACATAAATGTATAAATGACATGTTTTGTAAAAAAAACATTGCGATGATTGCGATAAATTAATATCTTTAAAAACTAGATTTTTCGTATTTTGGGACAACTTTTGGTTGCAGGAAGGTCAATTATTATTTTGCGGGAAGGTCAATTATTTTTGAAATTAGGGAATAATATTTATGCAAAGCCAAACAATTGTACTCAAGTGGTTAATGCACTAAGATAAGTTTGGATTTGGGTTATTGAATTTTACTTACCTTCCGACCAAACTTCATATTTTCAGAGTCTCTTTTCCTTGAAAACTGAAGGGCTAACACTACAAAAAAAACATTTGTACCGAAAAAAAAACTTGTTTTCTGTTATGAAATAAACTAAAAAGAAAAGATCAAAGATGAAGAAGATAAGAGCTTTGTGTATTATTCTTGTCACATGTGTGTTTTTTACATTGAAATATAAGTCCTATTATAGGACACAAATAAGTTACAAGTACATGAAGAACCATAAGACTAAGTGGTAATAACAGTGAATATAGACATTCACTCGTAAGAGTTAAGGAACATAGAAAGTCTTGAGAAATAGACATTCACATCATGTTAATTTTTTTTTTTAAACAACATCCACATCATATTAATATTATTCATAACATTTTCAACATTACATTATAGTATAATATTGTATGACGCATCAGACATATGACTTATTATTATCTTCGTTCAATAACTTATTATTCTTGACTAATTCACTTTATTATAAAACAAATGACATCCCCATCACACAATTTTGTTTTTGGATATTACACAAGTTTTACCAAGTTAATTTAATTATTATTTTCCTTTAGGTTTAGATCCAATTAGAATCAAATTCGGTCAAATTCAAAGTAATTAAGTTCTAAGATCAACAAACAAATTTGGAGGAGTAATAAGTTTAATTTCAACCAATTCATCAGATTTATTCAAACTTCAGAAACAACGTGACAATGAAGAAAGAGATGCATCATCGTTTCCTTCTTACTGTCACAAAAAATATACCTCTTCGAACTCTCCCCATCCAATAGGAGTCTTTTAGCAAGATTCAACTTTGTTGGGATGCGATCAAAAAGAATAGCTCAAGAGAAATCCAATAACTTTGACGCAGCTTGACTCTTCCAAAGATACCAGAGCACCACCTCATCCTCCGTACTTCCTCTCCCCCGTCAATCTTCCAAAAATGTATTTAATATTAATAAATATTTGAGAATAAATACAATATTTTATTGAAATTTACAGCAAGGTTCACTATTGAATCGAAATCATATTAGATATCCCTTAATTAAGTGTTACATGTCCCGGTTGATAACCCGACTTGACCAACGCATGCATTCATGTTAAAAAATTGAGCGGGACAATGTATATCGCTCCAACCATGTTATTATACATACCGGTGAAAAAACGAACATAAGCGCTCGTTAATTTGGCATGCCGTTATTTGGATAACATGGAAGGAGAGAAATGATTGCATTTTTAACAGTATGGTCAAGGAGGTAGAAGACTTGTTTGAAAAAATAAAGGTGATGTCGTGGCATTAGAGTCTTATTAGATTGAAAATGTCGTGGCATTACGAGTGGTGTTCAGCTAGGGTTCTTTTTGTGTTTCTGATTTAGCTTTTGTGCTTCTGTGTTGGCTGCTAAGATCTCAATTTGTTTCTCATTTGTTGTATTGTTTTTGGAGCTCAGTTTGAGCTTACCTTGCGCTGTTTAGGGTTGTGTTATTATCAAGATCAAATGCTTCTGTCAAATATGTTTGAGGTAATATTTTTTTATAGTAAATGAAATAGTTTAAATAAAGAGTAAAACTGAAACAAAAGAGTCACATTATAACTATCTATTATCTTTATACAAGAACAACAGAAACAACATCTAGATGGGAGGGAGCAACAGCCCTGCCAGGTGTGCAAGATTCATTGGCGTCATACTATTATATATATATATATATATATATATCTTTTTTTATAATGACTGTTATATATTAATTTTTTGACCAAACTATTATCTACTTATTTTTTGACAGTCATTATATACATATATAATACTACTATATTTTGTTTTATTGCATATAAATATTATTAATTTACATAATGACACATCAAAATTTAACTTATTATTATCTTGACTTGAATTTGCTTTAGGTTTGAATTATATGACACCCGAAGAAACAACCAGGAAATTAGATATTTTCAATGGATATGTGCTATTTTGCAGTCTATAAATTAATATGACCCTTGTTTGTCATTATTCCACTTCACAATTCAGTTAACAGCTCTTTCCTAAAAAAAATAAAATAAATCCAAAAGTATCTCAAAGGGAGTTGAGTAGATCACAATGAAGCAGTTCAGTTTTCTCTTTTGTGTAGTGAGCATTCTATGCATCAGTTTGGTATGTGCCGAAAATTTCCATCTAAAGAAATGCGTGGAGACCGAGAGGCAAGCTCTCTTAATGTTTAAAGAATCTGGAAATGGTAGTCTTTCATCATGGAAAGGTGAAGAGTGTTGCAAATGGAAAGGAATTTCATGTGATAATTTAACTGGTCATGTAAGCAGTTTGCATCTCCCAGCCTTAGATTATTCTAAAGGGTTGCAAGGTAAGTTAGATTCTTCAATATGTGAACTGCAATATCTTATTTCTATAAATCTCAATAATAATAACCTACATGGAAAAATCCCAAAGTGCATTGGTTGACTTGGTCAACTGATAGAGTTGAATCTTGGTTCTAATGACTTAGAAGGAAAGATACCAAAGTGCCTTGGGTCACTTGGTAACTTGATAGAGTTAAATCTTGGTGGTAATAAACTTGTTGGTGTCCTCCCTTCCAGTTTGGGGAACCTTTCCAATTTGCAAACTCTAGACTTTAGATTTAGTTACTTCTTGACTGCAAAAGACCTTGAATGGATTTCTCATCTCTCTAATTTGAGATACCTTGATCTATCATTTGTCAATCTCACTCTAGCAGTTGATTGGTTGTCATCAATAAGCAGAATTCCTTCTCTATTTGAACTTCATTTATACAAATGTGGTCTCCATCAAGTTACTCCTAAATCTATTCCCCACCTGAATACTTCCATAACTTTGAAATCTCTTAGTCTCTCATATAATGAAATCCAGAGTAGTATACTAAAATATTTTCGGAATATGTCTCAACTGCAAGAGTTACAACTAAACACCAATAAATTGTCTGGCAAACTTAGTGATAACATACAACAATTGTGTTCCACAAATAATGGTTTAAAGAAGTTGGATCTAAGCAATAACCCATTCATTGGAGGACCACTTCCTGATTTTGCTTGCTTTTCATTGTTGGAGTCAATATCTCTTCAAAATACCAATATAGTCGGCTCATTTCCGAAATCACTTGTTCATATGCCTTCTTTTGCATCTCTACCTCTTTCCCAAAATCATTTGAATGTTGTGGATATCATTGATGACACATCTCTACCAAACATACAATATCTAGATCTAAGTTTTAACCAATTGAATGGATCATTAACACTATTTGAGATAGCTAAACTTGCCTTATTAGAATCACTAGATCTCTCCCATAATCAGTTGAGTGGTGTGGATATCATTGATGATGCATCTCTACCAACCATACACTTTCTGGATCTTAGTTTTAACCAATTGAATGGATCATTGCCACTACTTGAGATTACTAAACTTGCCTCATTAGAAACTATTGATCTCTCCCATAATCATTTGAGCGGGCCACTTCCACATACAATTGGCCAATTTTCTAGTCTAAAAAAGTTACTTCTCTCTTCAAATAAGTTGAATGGTGTCGTTAATGAAACACATTTATCAAAATTATCTCAATTGGAAATCTTGGATGTGAATCATAATTCACTTTCATTCAACTTGAGTTCAGATTGGGTTCAACCTTTCAAACTTGAAAGACTATATGCATCATCGTGCACACTGGGTCCTAAATTTCCAGTATGGCTCAAACAGCAAGGGAAACTTGTGAATCTAGAAATCTCTAATAGTGGTATTTCAGATTCATTTCCTAAATGGTTTTGGAATCTATCTTCAAGTTTGGAATACTTGAATGTTTCACATAACAACCTTTATGGACCCTTGCCAAAATCTTTTCCAAGAATGCAAGTAAAAGCATTTGATCATGTTGTGTGGGATTTCAGTTTCAACAATTTGAATGGTTCATTGCCACCTTTTCCAAAATTGGTCTCTCTATTTCTCTCAAATAATATGTTTACAGGGTCCTTATCCTCTTTTTGTACTTCCTCGTCTCCTAATTTAATTTATCTAGACTTGTCAAGTAATTTTCTAGTGGGGAAACTTTCAGATTGTTGGGGAAAGTTTCAAAAATTAAAAGTTCTAAATTTGGAAAAGAATAATTTATCAGGGAGAGTCCCCAACTCATTTGGAACCTTAAAGCAAATAGAATCACTCCAATTGAATAACAACAACTTTTTCGGGGAAATTCCATCTTTGATCCTTTGTCGCAACTTGAAATTAATTGATGTTGGCGATAACAATCTCCAAGGAATGGTACCGATGTGGATAGGTCATCATCTTCATCAGCTGATTGTTTTACGTTTGCAAGCAAATAAGCTCCAAGGAAACATTCCAACGAGTATGTGTCATCTATCATTTCTTCAAGTATTGGATCTTTCAAAAAACAATATAACAGGGGAAATACCACAATGCTTCAGTCACATAGTTGCTTTATCAAATTTAACGTTTCCAAGAAAAGTCTTTCATTATATCTCATTACGAATTTTCGATACGAATAATGATGTTTTTGAAATTGGCTCCTTCAATCACAAGGTAGTATTGGGATTGAAAGGGTTAGATAGAGAATATGGAAAAAATCTTGGTTTAATGACAACAATTGATCTTTCTTGCAACCACTTAACTGGAGAGATACCTCGAAGTATAACAAAACTGGTGGCATTGGTGGGTTTAAACCTTTCAGGAAATCATCTCACAGGATTAATTCCCAATAACATTGGTCATATGAAAATGTTAGAATCACTGGACTTGTCAAGAAATCATCTCTACGGTAAAATGCCAACAAGCTTTTCAAGTTTGACATTTCTTGGTTACATGAACCTGTCGTTCAACAACTTAGAAGGGAAAATTCCACTAGGCACTCAACTACAATCTTTTGATCCCTCTTCATATGTGGGGAACAATCGACTTTGTGGACCACCACTCATAAACCTTTGCCCCGGCGTTGTAATTTCCCCAACTAGTAACCATGACAAACATGTGATCACAAGTGAAGAAGAAGATAAGCTAATAACATTTGGGTTTTATGTTAGCTTGGTGATTGGTTTTTTTGTTGGATTTTGGGGAGTTTGTGGAACTCTAGTGATAAAAACATCATGGAGACATGCCTATTTCAAATTTTTCAACAAGTTGAATGATTGGATCCATGTCACACTATCGGTTTTTATGAATAGGTTGAAGAAGATATTTCAAGTCGAAGATTAACCGGTAAGTTTCTTTTGATATATAACTTTTTTTTTTATATATCAATAATAAAAATGCACATCAATGTATATTTTGTATTTTTTTTTACAAGAGAATGTATATTTTGTATATATAATGCATATATGTTTTTTTATTTAATTTCCTTTTACGTTTATTTATAATTTGCACTCACACAAAATTAGTTGGCATGATATTTTTTTTTAATATTTGCAGGTAAAGCTTCATTTGAGAGTGATATTTACAATGTCTTCATCAATAAATGTTTCGTTTGGAACATGCGTGTTAAATCCAAGAGTATAACTTCTTTTTTTATGCCTTCCTCCCTCTCCAACAAGCCGACCCTAGTTTTCTCTCCCTAGGTTTTCTCTTACAGTTTCTTCATTGAGGGGTGGTTTTGGGTCAATTTTTGACCTGAAATCACCCATCTTCATCTTTTTCTCTCTATTTCAATCTAAATAAGTGATTTTCACATAGATCTATGTTTTTTCTTTGTGAATATTTCATCATCTAAGTGTGGTGGTTTGTTGTTCGTCGTCTTGTGCGACGTTGTTTGATTTTTCGTCTTCGTGCGGTGTTCATTTGATTCATATTGAAAGATCGATTATTCAACCAAAGATTTGGGCGTCAACGTTGCAGATCCGGAGGCCATGTATATTCCGGTCACTTTAATTTTATCATATATTTTTGTAGGCATTATGTTGTTATATGCTATTAACTTGGATGTTGTGAGTTTGTTCGCAGATTAATCTTTTATGTTTTTAGCGGTGTTGAATGATGTAATCTCTCGATTTGAATGAATGAATATCATTTTGATTTTGTCAAAAAAAAAAAAAACCTTTTTTTTTCTATCTTCAGTCATCTTGAATTTTGTACCCAATAAAGTGCAAGAAGTCATCTTTTCCGGTGTCTTATATCTTAAGTTCTCACTAAACTACTTTCTTGTGTATTGTTGTTTAAATCCTCATGCACAAGGAAAGGAATCTGAATGTTTTGTTTTTGTTTTTACTTTATTTTATTTTTGTTTTATTATATTATATTTATTACTTTCTAGAATTTGGATCACAAATGTAACGCCCTACTTCTATTAAAACGATAAAACACGCGAATAAAACATTTATTCAAGAAATAGACGCCACGTCTACAAATCAACAAAATCCATATGACATGCATTTATAAAAATCACCATACTCGCAGCGGATAAGAGTTTACACCTTCAAACATACATGTTATAGGATCCATATACATCAACATATAAATTCCAAATATAACAGGAAGGTAATTCTCCACAAGAACAATAAGTTCAACAAAACGACGACGACCTCCTAATCAGAGCCTAAACTAAGACTCCAAAATAAAAGCTGAGATAGCTCCCGCTATCCAGACGCTCACCATGCAAAACTAAGCCTGCATTCCGTCTACCCATCCATACAAACAGGTAGGCGGTAAAACCACTAGGGGTAAGCTTCACATCAATCATAATCAATAATCAAGGTATAAGCATTTAATATAAATATCATCTATAAACATATACATGTACAATTCTTACTCCATTGATAATATTAAGATAAATATTCATTAACAACATTAATCTCATCATTCAACAAATATTGCCAAAGCACAATCCAACGATTATCACCAATGCACAATTCCACAAATCACCACTAATGTACAAATCATCAATATTCACACAATGTACATTTCAACAATTAACACACAATTACTCAATGCATGCAATGTTCTAGACTCTTCTAGATGCATGTGGTACCAGATCACCTCGAGGTCGTCACCTTAGATGCATTAACACATCTTATGTAAGATTTCTCACCCTGTCTTACATTTGGATATAAATATCCGTCACCATCACCATCAGTCATGAATGCATGAACATATGACTCGACTCAATGCATATGTTCACACAAACAATGTCACAACATTATCACCAACATATATGCATTTATGAATTCATCAATAATTCATCATCACCCGTCATATATGCAATCACCAACACATTCATAATTCATCCAACATATATGTATTTCATCATTCACAACTCTATCCACAACATATATGCATTTACCACAATAACTCTTTGAAAAATTCACCAAGATATACTTGAACGATTTTCAACCATAATTCAAACCCATAAAGTATTTCCAATTCAATTTAAAACCATTTGGAAGATGATAAAACCCTTTAAAACTTTAATGATCATGCCAAGAGTTAATTCAAGCAAAAACAGGTGAAAAGAACTCAAAGTGCAAAACAGAAAAACCAAAACTGAAGCAACTCGCCTCCCAAGTGGTTTGCTCGCCATGGCGGGCAAGACAGGTCTCCTGTCACCACCACGCTCGCCGTAGCGAGTGGCTTTGCTCGCCGTGGCGGGCAAACCATGCCCCCTGTGACACATTACTCGCCGTGGCAAGTAGCTTTGCTCGCCGTGGCGGGCAAACATGGCTCTCTGTGACCATGTTGCTCGCCTCGCGCGCAAGCTTGCTCACCGTGGCGAGCACTGACAGTTGGCTGTCACGAATTTCACATTTTTCATCCCAAAATCCCAATTTTGAACCCCTTCATCCCAAATTTGGTTTCCAGAGTTTACCCAAACATTTTCAGACATTAAAAGAGCTTCAAAACCATATGATATTTGAGCCAAAATAGTTTCCAATTCAAAAACCCCATTTGACCCATTTTTGTAAACCTCACATGAACAGTCCCATTTTCTTGACAACTCTCAATGATCATGATCTCCCAAGGTTCAATTCAACAATGATAACATCTCACAACAGCAACAACAACAACAACCATTTTTGATGAAAAATGTAAAGTTTAAGCATAAGCATGTTTTGAGCATATGATTTCATCATCAATCAATTCACTTAGCATCAATTTCGCATACTCAAACAACACATCAAAACTTAAGCACGAATTTCATCAATCAATCACAAGATAATCACTTAAACACATAATCACTTATGTAAAGAATTGGGGAAGAAAACTACACTATTGATTACAATCGAAAACTAACCCCCTTACCTTAATTAGCAACCAACACTTGCACAAGCTTCACTTTAGCTCCCAAGTTTCCCTTCAATTCTTCTTCTCTACCCTTTCTTCCTCTAGCCTCTTCTCTATCTTTCTCTCCCAATGCAAAAGATTATTATATTCTAACCTAGATTCCACAAGACAAAGCTTATATAGTTCTCACATTTGGGCCTAACCCAATCAATTGCTCTAATGGGCTCACAACACTAATAACTACCCCCCCTAGTTTTCTATTCTCTAACGGTAAAAGTTATCGATTAGTTACCGGTTTAACTTAATTACCGCTACCGAATAGTAACTTAGTAAAATAATAATGTTCTCCCTAGAAACACTTAATAAAATAAACCCCACCGTAAAATTACTATTTTACCCTTGCTCTCAAAATTACTAAGATACCCCTGAGTCTAAAATGACCATATTACCCTTCTACACCGAAATCACTAATCCTAACCCAGAATACACACAGAGGCAATTAATCACATATGAGCACAATTAACACACATAAATAATTAATAGAATAAATCTAGCAAAAATCGGGCTGTTACAGAGTGTATGTTCATCAATCCAAATATACCAAGGAGCTTCTGAAGAAGTTCAAGCTTGAAGAATGTAAAGAGATGAACACTCCAATGCATCCTACCTGCACTCTAAGCAAAGAAGATCAAGGATCTAAAGTTGATCAGAAGCTGTACCGAGGTATGATTGGTTCTCTGTTATTTTGTTTAGTGTATGCTTGTGTGCAAGGTTTCAATCAGATCCTAGAGAACCTCACTTAACTGTTGTTAAGAGAATCTTTAGATATCAGAAGGGAATAACTAATCTTGGACTTCTGTATAAGAAATCTTCAGATTATAAGCTAGTTGGATTCTGTGATGCTGACTATGCTGGTGACACGATTGAAAGAAAATCAACCAGTGGAAATTGTCAATTCCTTGGTGATAATCTGATATCCTGGGCTAGCAAGAGACAAGCAACTATTGCTTTGTCAACAACAGAAGCAGAATACATCTCAGCTGCTAGTTGCTGTACACAACTACTCTGGATGAAACATCAGTTAGAAGACTATCAAATAACTGAAAACTGTATTCCCATTTATTGTGATAATACAACTGCTATTTGTTTGTCAAAGAATCCTATTCTGCATTCAAGAGCCAAGCAAATTGAAATTAAACATCATTTTATCAGAGACTATGTTCAAAAAGGGATTTTAGATATTCAATTCATTGATACTGATCATCAATGGGCTGATATATGTACCAAACCTTTAACTGTTGAAAGATTTAATTTTATAAAGAAAAATTTGAATATGCATTTTGTCTCTGAGTAATGCTTGCCTCTGAATGAAAAATCAGACTCTGAACTCTTCAGAAGCTGTTTAGTTCTCAGACTCCCTGTTGGAGACCCTGAAGAAACTCAGCCCCTGAAAAACCTCAGACCCTGAGAAGGAATCTTTTGACTCTGAAAGCTTGCGGTAGTGGAAAGGGTTACAGTTAAGTCTAGTAACTCCTAGCCCACTATCTGCAGTAGTTACTTTTTAGCTCTCTGACGTGGTCTGTTTGCATTGGGTAATAACACATAAAGGACAATGATAGTTATTCACTTTTAATACAAATATTCTTGCGCCCCCTATTTCGTCATTAATGAGTTGTTTGTTTGTCCCCTCTGAATGTGAAACAATTTGACAAATTCACTATAAATATCAATCACACACAACTCACTCACTTTTCCTACACTTTCAAGTTTTTGAGCAGTTACTCTAAGAAATCAGATTTTCTCTTCTCTCAAACTAGAAACCCTAAACCTTCAAACTCTCTTCAATGGCAACCTCTATAAGCGGTTCGAGTATGCAACTTAACACTGGGTCCAGTTACATGATTAAACCTAAAACCATGGCCATCCCTTTAGAATCTTTTGAGGTTCAAGTGGAATCACCAATTGATTTCGCTTCTCTCAAGAGAAACGGAGTAAATCTGGAGGCGGTGATGATAGCACAAGGGTTGCTTGGTTATTTTAGTATGTTGAATGGACCAACATACGTAAAGCTGGTGAAAGATTTTTGGGTCAGGGCTGAAGTCTACGATCTAGATGCTGCGAAAATAGAAGAAAAGCAGGCTTTGGAAAGAGATCCAAGTCTGAAAGGGAAATTTAGAAAAGAGATGGGTCTTGAACCTTTCAGGAGAACAGAAATCAGATCAGCAGTGATGGGTGTCCCTATAACCATCACAGAAGAAGTGATTGCCAAGCATGCAGAGCTTCTTCTGAAGGCAGATTTCTATGGAATGTTAGCAGGAAGAATCCATTGCTGGAAAGATATACACACTTAGTACTGAAAGGAAACCCAACAACCAAGTTGGTAGAAATAGATGGAAGTCACAGGGTGCTCCTGAAATTCATAACAGACTTCTTCTTTCAGAAGGTAGGAGGGTCTGACTAACCAAGTCTGGACCACAAGCTGGTTCTATACTTCCTCGCTGCCTATCAGAAGATAAATCTTTCAAGATACCTCATGCACCATCTGTGCTGGACTATCAAAGAAGGAATCAAGGGCAAGAGAAAGCAAGTGCCATGTGGAAGGCTGCTTTCTGAGATCTTCTCTCAAGGAAAACTACTGGAGACTCTGAAAGGACACAGACTTGCTTCTGACAGGTCTCTTGGAACCACCACTGGGAAGATCATTGATGAGCAAAACCGCAAGTGTACGGTTTTACCGAAGTAGTAAAAAGAGAGTATCGTTCTAACAGGGAGTTGTTTAATTTGATTTACTTTTAATGGATGATTAGGGAGTTTGATTGTAAAGATTTGGGTTTTAAAGGTTTTAGAACAATAATAATAAAAAGCGCCTTGGGATTATTGGTTCATCATAACAACGAATCCTTCACAAACAAACCATAAACCATGACTTTATATTGGACCTACTTTCTAAAGACAAGTTTCTCTTTAGCGTATCAAAGTCTCTCTCGAGGTGCAGTGAGTGTGTTCCTCTAATAATCAAGCCTATTCTCATGGTTGATTATTATTGGAATCCTTGAAGAAAGAAACTTTATATGCCTCAAGGTTTGCTAGACTATTCTCATGTTTCGCAATCCTTATCTAAATTCACTTGTTCCAATATCAAAGCTCCGCTCTCGCTTTATGAATTGATATTTGAGATGATGAATTAACAAATACTAACCCT
>Ga0228711_1001722_pt1 | contig 32726 bp, 16 predicted proteins | sample MedpolnodulmetaG_2_FD_177996 | JGI IMG/M metagenome (GOLD analysis project Ga0228711, IMG submission 177996) | Root nodule microbial communities from Medicago polymorpha collected in Santa Monica, California, United States - brown nodules | ecosystem: Host-associated > Plants > Roots > Nodule... | reverse complement strand
TGTCAAACTTTATTTTGACATCAAATCACATCTGTTGATTTCAAAAGTTAATTCTAGAGATGAGTTGAGAATATTTTAACTAATGACAATTGTGAATATACTAATGTTACTACGAATGTCGTGTACAGAGAAGTCTTTCGTAATGTATCATAATTACTGTTTAAAGTAAGGTTATGGAACTAATTAATGTTACCACGAGTGCCATTTGTAATACATTATCATCACATTACCTATTTTTTTGGCGTAAACCGGGTATCCTCCACGCGTGCAATTGCAGAGACCTAACCTCTCGAGCATTGTGGGACTCAAATGAGCGGCAAGCTCTTCCTAAGAGTTCTCATCACATCACCTATAGCAATACGTTTATGTATTGCGTTATAGTTTATTTGTGATTGTTTTAGTCGGTAGGACCCGTGCATCGCACGGGTCGGTGGTCTAGTAGTACAAAATTACATCCTAGGTTAGAATTTATATTAAAACTTAAAAGATGATAACTATTTCCACTTATAAACATGTGATCATATCATATCTCATTTAATGTAAAAAAAGTGTTGTAGAAAAAAAGACTTATTTCAAAGTTTTGAATCATGTACAAGCGTCATTTTAAATATATAAACTATTTCCAAGTCTTGCAGGTTGGATAATAGACTAATTGGTCAAATATAAATTACTATTAAAATTACATTTTTTTTACAACATTCACCCTTAAACTAGTAAATGAATATTTATTATTTCTAGCTTGCAAGTAAGTTGACTCGATCTTTTGCTTCATAAGCTTTTCACTGACACATCTTCCGGGTGATGCCGAAAAGAAATGTATGTTGTAGTTATCAATACATTTATTCAACTTCTCTTTGATGGAATGAATGTCAATCTCAATGTGTTTAAATCTTCTAGCACATCTTCACACTTTATCTTTAAATTAAATCTTCTAGAACTTGTTTCATCCATAATAGTTCACAAATTTCTTATGTCATAGCTCGGAATTATGCTTTAGCGCTTGATCGAGAAACTACGTTTTTCTTTTTACTCCTTCAAGTAACTAGGTTTCAACACAAATAGGTACCATGACTTAAATAGATCTTCTATCACTCATTGTACCTACATAATCAACATCAGTGTAAGCCTTCATAATTTGACTTCCACCTCTTTTAAATATGATTCATCTCCCTAGGGTGGCTTTGCGATGTTTTAGAACATGTTCTAATTGCATACGCTAAATTTGTTGTAATGTGTGCAAAGTAAACCTACTCTTCCACTAATATCTGATACTGAACCTTCTCAACTTTGACACTTTCCTCCTCAAGCATATCCTGCAATTTTTCTCAATGGCAAGACTTGCAGGTTTGCGTCCAAGTTTTATTATTTCATGCAAAAGATCAAACACATACTATCTCTAAGATATATGAATGCCTTTCTTTGAGTAGGTTGCCTCAATTCACAAGAAATACTTGAGTTACCCAAGGTCTTTCATCTCAAACTCTATTCTTTAAGCAGTTGTCTTTTAGTCAAATCATCTCATGTAACAATAATATCATAAACATAAACAAGAAGTACAATCAATTCTCCTCCTTGTGAATCAAAAACAAAGTATGATCTCTTTGGTTTTGATTATAGCCAAAGCACATCATTGCCTTTGTGAATCTTCCAAACCATGAATTAGGGGATTTCTCTAGTCCATATAAGGTCATATTCAATCGACACACCTTGTTGGCTCCATTTGCAGGACCAAAGTCGGGTAGAATATCCATATATACCTCCTTATCTAAGTATACATGCAAGACCACATTTTTAATATCACATTGTTGCAATTCTCATCCAAATGAAGCAACAAAAGATTGTAAAATTTGAATTAAATTTATGTTTGTGTCACTGGTGCAAATGTCTCCTCATAGTCAATGTTATATTTTTTAGTATAACCTTTTTCCACTAGACTTGATATGTAACAATGAAGGGTTTGATTTCTTCTATATACCAAAGTTCATCCAACTGACTTTTTGACTCCTTGCCACTCAAACAATGAGTAAACCAATTGGATTAGTATCACAAGTATCATAAATATGAGAATCACCAATAGAGGAATAATTTTCAATACATACCTCCAGCTTATGCCATTGCATTGTTTCTGGAGCAGATCAATTTTATTTCTTCTCTTAAACATTATAATTGGTTTCAGAGGTGATGTGATGATTAATTTATCAAGCGTACTAAACATGGCGTTAATTAATAACATTTGTAATAAGTTTGTCTCCACATGAATGTAAAATTTCTACTTACAACGGCGAGTTTAAATAAGAATTATGTAACCAAAGGGGGTTGCACTTGGCAATGTTTAAGTTGATACAAATAAAGATAAAAAAATGTTTAGGTCATACTTTTTTTTTAGAGAAATGATTAGGTCATACTTAATTCCCCTCTTTTACATTACTTTTTAGTAACATGGTTTCTTTCCTACAATTCTTTAAATAAAGGAAATAAAGTTTTCATGACATTTGATCACAATAGCTAGTTCCACAGTGGACCTGACATATTTTCATGAAAAGTGACATCCGTTAAGACAATTGTTTATTCACTTTTATTGATTCTTAACATATAAATTGAGTAATATCTTATTCATTATGATAATAATTATTATGTTGCAAATAAGTTCAAAAACTAGGTTGATAGGAGCATGCTGTTAACAGACAATTGGATTTTGTCAGCGGTTCAATGCTAGTTGATGAAGTCAAGTAGGCATTAATTATGTTGAGAAATATTTACGCATTATCATTATAACGCATCAAGCATATATCCTTCTATGTATGTAACAAAAAAATAATATATCCTTCTCAATGACAACAAGGTTATGATAATAAATTCTATGATCAAAATAAAAGATGCATGAGCAACATGTGGTTGGTGCAAGTGTGAGTAGTATAATAATAGACCTAAAAACAATAAAATTCTAAGTTTTTACCGATATGAATTCTATAGCTAGCTTGTGCCTATGAAGAAAATTAAAGAATCGAATTAAAGAAATTTACAAGATATACTTTGAAGTTTGAACCATTCGAATTAAAGAAACAAGGATCAAATCTCTCAAATACTTAAACCGTAAACGGTACTGGTTCAATGTTCAAATGGTTGAAGTATATCTTCGGTTTTTAAAACATTGTTATGCACAGATTAAATTTTCCAACTTCAATTAACTATCCTTGAATTGTCTTGGATGCTTCATTATAATATGATGAAAATTAAGTGTTTTTTTTTAAGAAGCCCTAAAGGATAATATTAACTACGAAATAGATGATATCAAGCTAAAGCATAAGGTGTGCCTATCCAAGAATCAAACCAAAGTCTGTCATTACAAGAAAAAAATAAAAGGTGAATAATCGAGGATTGTTACAAAATGAAGAGCTTTCACTATTCCCAACCAACGTCCAATCCATTCTCAAACCACCTACCCTCAATCTCACCTACACCCTCTCGAATGCCACATAAATCTTTCCACCAACATGACGCCTTTGAAACCCCCCAGTTTGCCATAACTTTCCCTTATCAACATGTAACCTGCAACACCACTATCCTAACAAAGGCAATTCCTTCGAAACCCCAACGGATCCAATTAATTTTATGAGCTTCCGCGCTCCCATTCAAAAAAAAAAAGATTTAAAAAGAGATTTAATTAAAGAAATGATACATGTGGGAGCCTTGAAGAAGGAAAACAAATAAACAGGAAGAGACGACAAGACAAATTTGAGTAAAACAAGACGACCCCCATTGAAAGATTTTTGCTCTTCCAACCAGATAATCTTTTACGGATGTTGTCTAGGAAAGGGTGTCATAAGGACATCCAAGTCCAGTTTCCACCAATAGGAAGACCCATATAAGTAAACGGCAGTTGACCAACTTTACAATTCAACACCACATAAGCTTCTAACAACCATGACTCCTCCATATTCACACATACCGACAAACTCTTGTAAAAATTTACCTTCAAACCATAAATGATCTCAAACAGAATCAAATTCGCCTTTATAGCTCCAATATAAACCCCAATTTTCCTCGGCCAAAAGGAGTGTATCATTCGCAAATTGTAAGTGGAAAATTCATAAAATGGAATCCACCCCCACATTATATCCGTAAAGGATACCCACGTGAAAAAATGTATTTAACATGACGTTTGAACACTTTTGCTGCAATATGGAACAAGAACGGTGATAGCGGGTCGCCCTAACGCAAACCCCTCCCTAAATAAAACTCATCAGTGGGACTCCTATTAACTAAAACTAAGGTTGTGGTTGATCTTACGCACTCCATGATCCACTTACACCACTTAATCGAAAAACCCATTTTAAGCATAACGGCTTCCAGGTACTCTCATTCGACTGAGTCATAAGCTTTTTTAAAATCAACCTTAAACATAATAAGCTACTTTTTATTTTTCCTTGCATCTTCTACCACCACATTTGCAATTGTAATACCATCTAAAATTTGTCTATCATTTAGAAAGATTGACTAGATTTTTGAAATTACACTGTTAATAACTGTACGTAATTTGTTATCCATAACCTTCGCCAAAACCTTATACAAACACCCAACAAGAGATATGGGGCGAAAATCTAGAAAAATTTGCAGACTTGACACCTTGAGAATCAAAGCTTAAAAATTGCAATTTAAGCCTTGAACCAATTTACTATGAGTATAAAATTCATTTAAAAACCGCATAAATTAACCTTTGAGAATCTCCCAAAAATCTTTAATGAACCCAAAGTTGATGCCATCTGAAATACATTCTTTTGGTAAACAAAAGTTTAGGTGAGCTGAGTTTGAGAACTGATTAAAAGTCAGGTCAAATTTAAGTTTCAAAAGGGGCCGACATAGTTACGGACATTTGTATTACCCATCAACGAAAAAATTCTTACTTTAACAACGGTAGTTTAATTCACGTATTTGTAGAATGAGTCAACTTGTTACTTTAACCACCTTAAAATAATTAATATGAACAGGAAAGCAAGCAAATACTCCATCTGTCTCATATTATGTGACCTAGTTGACTTTGTCACGTATGTCAATACACAATTTTGAACTTAAATATCTTTAATCATCTATTAGAAAAAATTATGAAAATTTGATATTTAAAAAATATTCGTCGAGACGAATCCAACAACATCTTAAATGTTATATTTTGTCTGTATATATTATTAGAAAAATAGAGTCAAAGCATGTTATATGAATAATACATATTTTTAAATTGGGTCATTTAAAATGGAACGGAGGGAGCAATAAATTTGGAGAGGGAGAAAAATATATACATTTTTAAAACGGTTAAATCAATTTTTCGTCCCTAAAAATATAAAGAATTTTCATTTCAATCCTTTAAAAATAAAACGCGTTTCACCCTCGCAAAAAATTTCGTTTTCTTTTTTGTCCTTAATCACTACTTTATTTTCATAAAATTGTCCTCGCTATGACAATTTTATGTTCAAGAGTCTAATTTATGGTCATCCATTGCATCTAATATCTATATGAGCATATTTTGTTCAAGACATATCAAAATTTTGTCCATTGAAAACCAAAAACAAAACCGAAATTTTAAAAAAAAATAAAAACAACTCATTTTATTAATTTTCTAAAAGATGAAAACAACTCATTTTATTTTTAAGAACTAAAATAATAGTTTTGTATATTTTTAGGAACGATAAAATATATTTAACTCTTTTTAAAATTATGCAATGAACAGTATAATGGAATGGAAAGAACACCGTGCCTTCCTTCCACTCTTTGACTAATTTTCAAACCATTCAAGCACTGACCTTTGACTCACTACTTTTCCAACCTCTCTTAATTTGGCTGCTTCCTTCACTACTTTTCTTTCTTCTTTTTCACTTTCCATAATTTTCATAATTCATCAAACCAACCCTTCCTTCTAGTCCTCTCTCACTCATAATATTGTTCATATATACATCACATATTCAGTGTTTGTCACTACTTTTCAATCTCTATCATCTCAAGAACACAAGACATTTTTACATGTTCCCTCATCTTCCTTATTCAGGTGGGGCTACTTATATTTTTCTTATGTCAACTTTTTTATTTTTCTTCTTGTAGTGGGATCACCCACTTCACTACTTTTCAAATCCATTCTATTCACACAATATTACCAAGTATCTTGAATTTTTCAATACCAAAATTATTTATGCGCTAGCAATAGCTATTAAGGACTACTATTACTAACTACTTTGTCTCATAATTTTTTTCTATCTATATATGGTTTTTGTCAAAGAGTTATTGCAAGCATATATAGCAATAAATTAAATCAAATGAATGATGGAATTCACATATACACACACTCTTTCTATGTTCTTATAATGCTAAAGCATTATTAGCATAAAGTTGCACGTATATACCACATATGGAAGGTGTCTTTTCCTTTCCTGTAGCCGTCAGGACTGAATTTATCCATTCTCTAATGCAATCTCTTGGATGCTCTTACATTTGTCTTTGGGCATATGATACCATATTATCAAAGTATATATTTATTATGCATACACCTACCTACCTACATTATTATATTCCAAAGTATACAATTTGTATATATTTGAACCATAATAGTTGTTGATTGTGCTTATACAACTTGGTGTTTTTTTTTTTTTTATTGTTTTTATTTAATTTTTTTTTTTTTTTTTTTTTTTGGAATAGTCGTTTGTCCTTCTTGGATGGTTTCTACAATGTGATAAACGATCAATTACCAAGTTCTTCTTTGGGGAGTGTAGCACAACAGCTTTTTAATCAGTACAGGATTTTATCATTTGATGTCAATGATGAGTAAGTTTATTGTAATTAAATTGGTATGCTTCCTTGCATGTTATCATAAATTTTTCGTTTTTATGCCGGCTTCACGAGAGATCACTTTGTTGCAAGATTCGCTCTTCAACCTTGTGGTTCTCGGTTTGAGACTTGGCATCATAAATTCTTCTGTTTCACACATTTGTTTTTCGCCGTTAGAGCACGAGATTTTTACTAGTTTATTTAATTTTTTTAGAAATAAATATATTTTTTTGTTTTGTTTAGCCGTGTTCCTGGACTAGCTTTTAGGAATCAACGTCCCTACTTAGAGCTGCAACAATTGGAACTTCTTACACTGTCATCTACAGAAATACAGACACAATTCTACCAGGTTAATACTTGTTGTCCTAATGAAAGAAAATTATTTACCACATAGTATTGTAATACTTTATATGTTATGATTATGTTGCTAAGGTAGCATGTTTTTGTTTTTTACAGGAAGCAAGGATCAAGGTTTGTTTGTTGTCCAAGAAACTGAAAATTCTCTATATATATTTGTATTTCTGAACTTATGATAGTGATCTTTTCTTTTCAGACTGTTGTTTTCATGGGGTGCAACAAAGGAGAAATTGAGCTGGGTTTCTTAAATATGTCTCAAGTAAGAAAGTATATAATGTATATTATCACATATAATGTAAATGTTGTCGGTAAATATTGTTTCGTTAAAATTGGGGAAAAGGAGTCCCGTAAGTACAGTTCAAATGGTAAAAGACTGGATGGACATTTGATATGCGAATTCAAACCCGTAATTTCTCGCTTCTAATAGTCTTTTTACAACTCCAAGAGAATTTGAACTTTATTCTCTGAGGTTACAAAGTCAGACTCTTACAATTCGACTAAAGTAAAACTTTGATTAAACGCGATTTTTTTGGCTGTGCAGGTGGATATTCAAACGGCACTTAGCAGTTTATTTCCTGAAGATTTTTCAAGACAGACACAACAAATTAATCATAATCCACCTTCATCATCTTCATCTTCAATGAGATCACTATCAACAGCAGGTAGTCCTGAATACTCATCTCTCATATTCAACACAAATCCACCTGGAACTTCTCCACCCCAATTTTCACCTGATCCTACCCATCTTGGAGGAGTAAATATTCCACCAATGAGACCTGTTTCAAACACACTACTACCCCTTCAACTTCAACAATTACCTCAAATCACACCAACACAATTATTCCCTACAACACAAATTGAGAATGATGTGATAATGAGAGCAATTCAAAATGTTCTATCTACACCCCCTTCTCATCAACACCAACCTCAGCAAAATTATGTGGCACATCCGGAAGCTAGTGCATTTGGAAGGTATAGACATGATAAAAGTCCTAATATAGGCTCAAATTTTAGAAGACAGAGTTTGATGAAGAGATCATTTGCATTCTTTAGAAGCTTGAATTTGATGAGAATGAGAGATCGTAATCAAGCGGCGCGCCCCTCGAGTAATCAACTTCATCATATGATATCAGAGCGACGAAGACGAGAGAAGCTTAATGAGAATTTTCAAGCACTTAGAGCATTACTTCCTCAAGGAACTAAGGTATGTTCTAAATTGATAATCTCATCATGTTGTTTTATAATTAATGCATTATTATACAATGAACAATGTTTTGAAAAATGAACAATGATCACAAACCGTCTTGATTTTTAATGCCTCCACAAATCCAATTGCATCAATCCGATTTTTTCTTGTAACGAACATTATGTTGATCCGAGTGGAACTAGACTCAGATCGCTTAAGTAAGATTTCAAGATCGAATGTTGTAAATAAAAAAATAAAAAAAACGTGGTTGAGAAGAGAGAACACCTATTTTGTAGAGTAGAGATTAATTATTAATAAAGTCGATAGTTCTCACAATAACAGTTACCAAAAACAAACAAAAATTACGCTCAACCGACAAAAAACATGAATGTTAGTAGTAGTTTTTTTGTATGTTAATAATTTCAAATTAATGTCTAAATATTGAACATGTTTAATTTCATCAGAAAGACAAAGCTTCCATACTAATAACCGCAAAGGAGACATTGAGATCTTTGATGGCTGAAATTGACAAACTAAGCAGAAGAAATCAGGAGTTGATGTCTCAACAATTGCCAGCAGCAAATAAAGAATCTACAAAACCTAAAGAAATTATCAAACTCTCATCATATGAAAGATTAAACGTGCGAGTTTCGCACGTAACGGGGTCAAGTTCTTCAGAAGATGAATCAATGGTAGTGGACTTGCAAGTGAACGTGATGGGACAAATTTCTCAAGTTGATGTATTGATTCGATTATTGGAATTCTTGAATCAAGATCAACATGTCAACTTGGTTTCAATGGATGCAACAAATACAAATCATGCACCAGGGAATGATTTACTTCATCAAATAACCTTCAGGCTAAGGATTACTCAGGTATGTTATACTATATCCATGCATAAATATTTACATACAATTAATTGGTGAGATAATTAAGGGACAGATTCAATAACATTTGATATTATAATTTAGAGTTTTATGTTTTTTACACACTTACAATCCTCAACAAAATATAAAGATTTATATGTGTGACTTAAAAACAGTTATGATTAAAATCAAATAGTTTTTTAATCCCATAGTTATAAGTGTAAAAAGTATTTACATCGCCTTCATGTATAAATTAAACTTTAATATTCATGGCTTTTCAATGCAACAATTTTTAAATTTTAGAGATGTATTTATTTAATTTTTTCCCGTTTATAATTTTTATTGTTTTTTTTTTGTAAGCAAAATGCTACGATGATTATACGTTTCTAAATCAGTGTCATTCTAAAAACTATTCAAAACTCTAACAACAATAATGATATCACTCACGACAATAAGCTTATGAAATTATTCTTTCTCATACTTGAGATGGTGACTCAAAACTTAACTAATACATATTTTTTTTGTTTGAGTAAAAAAATATTTTTTGTCAAATCAACGCCGATCATACCATTACTCTAGATATAAGATCAATGATGACTCTAAACTTTTAGTTAAAGGTAACTATGTCGAAGAAATTCTAATATGGTCACATCACCAAATAAAAAGTGTTTGGCCACACACACATAAAGAAATATTTTTTTAATAGTAAAGAGGAAATTGATAAAAAAAATGATTGAATATTTTAAGGACCATCTTTTTATGTGTGTGCGTCCAAACACTATTGATTTGGTCTTGTGACTATGGAAGAATACCTCACTATGTCGATCATCAGCCATCAAAATTTAAACAAATGTTGATTAAGTATTTATCCACAATAGACCATATAAAATACTTTTCCACCCTAGCAATTGCCTTGTTTACATAAGTAGGTAATATTTTCAAATTTTTCAAAAGAGGAGGCTGCTTGATAAGTCTATAGTTCGATCTGCACTATGATAATATAATTGATACACTCAGATATTAGGTTTTGAAAATAGTGGCGGCTGCATAAACTTTATCACAAGATCCTAGAACCTCATTATTATGTTGATGAAAATTAATTTTTTTAGTATACAACTTCAATATATTGGTTAAAAGGAAGGAGCTTAGCAAGTGCAATTGTGTGCTTGAGATACTAATTAGGTCGATTGGTGTGCTGAATTTGTCACGTTCCAAAGATTACACAAGTCATATATTCAATTCAAAAAGTGAATTCTATTTTGGCAGCCACCGAAAATAAGTCAGCATAGATAAATTATGTCCATAAATTCTATTATAAAAAGTTGCCTCAATCGTAAAGGAAGAGTAGTAAACTTGTGGTAGAGCCTGTTGAGTTAGTTTATAATTTAGACAAATGAACAAACGTCACTTTTTTTGTTTACTCCTGAATATAAACGTCACATGAGTACTGCAAAGTTTTATTTTTTTAAAACAGTTTAATGGATAAAAATTTATACGCATTGTTGTATAAATAATTTACACATGCAATTAAGCTTATGTCATTTATATGTGAATTTGATACATTTATGTTTAAACACAAATATCTACATAGTGAAATATAATTAACTAAGTGTATATATTGTTTTTACACTAGTGCATATATCAATTTGGTTCTTTCAAAAAAGAAAAAAATGATTGATGTATTTTGCAAGAATTGTGAGCATTTTCATTTGTCATCATTGATCAATGTCACATTTTACTTTTGAAAACTACACTATAATACATACCACAAAATCTTCATTAGGTGAGGAAAAAAATGGAAACTACTTTTATAGAAGAATATTAATCAGTTTGGTGGTTTTGTGCAGATAAGTGAATGGGACGAGGAAGCCTTCCAGGAAGCAGTGAGAAGAGTGGTTGCTGACTTGATACAGTCCCAAGTGGACCAAAATATATGACTCACATGATCACTTGTTATTATCTTCAATTAATTAATTAATTAATTATTCTATGGTGGTAGCAAATCATTGATGTTATCTGTAAGCCAATTATTCTTTCAAAAAAAAAATGTGTAAGCCAAATTTTAAATTAGATTCACTACTTATTAATGAAATTAGCTTCACTACCCCCACCAGATTCTATATTTACGCTTGTTTTCATAAAATTTGATTTATTTGGGGGACATATCTATATATTTTTTTGTAAGTTAGTCTATAATATTTTTTATGTGTTCGTTAGGGTAACATGAATTGAAGAAAAAAAATGTGCACTGGTGAAAAAATAGGCAGACTTCAAGGAGTTGAGGCTATGGATACTCGATTGAATGATGCTGGCCTACTAGGAAATACCAACCAGGCCGTCACACTCAGGCTCAATAGGAGAAGGTTCCAACTTGGCATAATTAAGGAAATGAATGGTATTTTCTAGCTCATGGAATAGGTGTTTTTTTACCTTAGTAAAGTTTGATTGCATTATTTACCAATCTAGAATAGTTGAGAGGTAGTAACTAGTAAGTCATACATACCATGAACAACATAATTTTCTACATGAAAATCATGTTTGGAGATATCGACTTCTATAAAAATATTAAGAGTTTCGCAATGAATGTGTTGTGAATTCGTTGAGAAATCACAACAATAAAATATATGATGTTTGGAGCAAAAATAATCAAGCAACCAAAATAAGTGAGTGACAATTATAGACACAAGCAAAAGTAGAAAACAACGAGAGAAAAGAAGAGAGAACACACGAAATTTGTTTACCTAATTCGGTCTAATACTGACCTAGTCTGGGAGAGAGCAGCCCTCCGTTCCACTATAATGATGAGTAACTTTACAAAGAGATATCAAAGGGTTACAAGAATAAACCTTCAAGCCTAATTCTACCCAAAGTCTCAATCTATTCCCGTGACCAAGAGACTCAATCCTAATAATGTCTCCCAAGGTGAATCAATCACAACCCTAATGTTTGTTTCCAAGAGCAAACTCTATACAAACCCTAGTTTTCTTGTTGACTTCTAAACCCTTGTTTCAAACTCTCTACCTCTCCGGGTTTACTCTGATACAAGGTCTATATTTATAGTAAAAGTATCCCTAAAAAATTGGAACAAATCTCGGCCCAAAAATACGTTTCTGTTTTATTTTCTGCTGGAAAATCAGGATCCGATTTCCTCCATTTGGCCACCAATTTTTGTCGAATGGAAATGCTGAAACAACACTCAAAATCGGGTCAGGCCCTCATTTTTTCAATTCGGACCCCGATTTTGCCAGTTTTCAGAAACTCCAATTTTGAGTAATTTCACAACAATCTCCGCCTTGACTCTAAATTAGTGATGATGTCAATTTAATCATCAACCACCTTGCTGCTTTTTCCCTTGCTTCCCACTATTCCATGTAGCTCCACAAGTTTCCACTCAACCTCTTCAACCATCAGAATGTCTTCCGCCTTCTTGAAGATCCTTGCATCCAACTACACTAGGAATTTTAGGTAGTTCCACAAGTATACACCATAACCTCTTCAACCACGAAACATCTCTCGCTTCCTTGAAGATCTCCCTGCATCTAATCACCCTTGGTCTTTTAGGGTAATCCCACAAGCCATGCTATACATTCTTCAAACTCCGGAATGCCTTCCGTCTTCATGAAGAATTCCCTTGCTCACCACTAGAGCATGGCACCCAAGGTCCTCCATAGTTGTACCATTTCTGGCGTGTTCAACTCCACCTCATGATGATCTTTCTACCTCAACTTCAAAGGTAGATCATAAGTATTCTTACCTCCACCTCTTTAGACTGACCATGGGTATTCTTATCATCGCTTCTCCAGATAGATGTTGAGTGTTTAACGTCTCTCCAGACGAACACTGATCTACAAGGTATCATCCCCAAGGTGAGAAACATCACCTTCTTCGTTCTCCCAACAACACACCACCAAACCACCTGCATCCTCAATGTTCTCCAAATCATCAAGGATTTTGTTGAACTCCTTAAGTTGCTTCATGATGGCCTTTGACTCCACCATCTTGAATGAGTAAAGTTGTTGCTTTAGGAATTGCCGATGAGCCAAAGACTTTGTCATATACAAAGACTCCAACTGTGACCACATCGATGTCGCAGTTGGTTCCTTCGCTACATCTCTTAAAACTTTATCCCTGAGGCACAAGACAATGGCACTTCTGGCCTTGTCCACCATCTGGGTCTTCTCTGCTTGTGACATGGTGACCGGTAACGCACATTCACCCTTCAAAGTTTTCGCCACTTTTGTTGTATTAACATCGCTTCCATCTTTACCTTCCATAACTGAAAATCATTATCTTCGAAAAACTTCTCAATATCTCAATTCGAACTCATGATACTTAATTATCGATTTGATCCTTGTCCTACGGTGGGCGCCAATTGTTATGAATTCGTTGGAAAATCACACCAATAAAATACTTGATGTGTGGAGCAAAAATAGTCAAGCAACCAAAACAAGTGGGTGACAGTTATAAACACAAGCAAAAGTAGAAAACAGCGAGAGAAACGAAGAGAGAACACACAAAATTTGTTTACCTAGTTTGGTCTAATACTTACCTAGTCTAGGGGAGAGAGCAGCCCTCTGTTCCACTATAATGATGAGTAACTTTACAAAGAGATATCAAAGGGTTACGAGAATAAGTCTTCAAACCTAATTCTACCCAAAGTCCAAATCTCTTCCTGTGACCAAGAGACACAATCCTAATAGTGTCTCTTAAGGTGAATCAATCTCAACTCTAGTGTTTGTTGCCAAGAGCAAACTCTATACAAACCCTAGTTTTCTTGTTGACTTCTAAACCCTTGTTTCAGACTCACTACCTCTCCAGATTTACTCTGATACAAGGTCTATATTTATAGTAAAAGTATCCCTAAAAAATTGGAACAACTCAGCCCAAAAATAGGTTTTTGTTTTATTTTCTGCTGGCAAAATCGGGCCCCGATTTCCTCCATTCGGCCACCGATTTTTGTCGAATGGAAAGGCTAAAACAACACTCAAAATCGGGCCCTGATTTTTCCAATTCGGGCCCCGATTTTTCCAATTCGGGCCCTGATTTTGGCAATTTCCAGAAACTCCAATTTTGAGTCACTTTCACAACAGAATGAGATAAAAGCTGAACATGAATTTATAAGTAGAGAAAGCTATAACCATACAAATCAATTTTGTAAGATTACGTTAGGTTGAACTTGAGTTTATAAGAAGAGGAAGTTCTAAACTATTAAGAGTTTCACATTAAATGATATCATAAAGGTTGACCGCTAATTATAAGTAGAGAAAGACAAAATGAAATTGGTTTATCTTTCATTCTCTTATAGATATGAGAGACTATAAACTATGTTTACTTACAATGATCTAAATTAATTCTCCACCTATATTTTTAAGTCTCGCAATAAAAGAAGAGTCAAACTCAAGCCAAAGTTTACGCTAACCTTTTGCAAAAGAAGTTTATGAGTGTTATGGATACTCTTTTTAACTCTCTCTCTAAATCTCATTCTTTGATTGGATGAAATCCACATATGTCTCTCACTTTAAAAATAGATTCCACATAAAGCGGTGAGACCAACATGAGTTTCATCCAATAAAAGAGTGAATGTTAGTGAAAGTATTAAGAAAAGAGTGTTCTTATAAATGTCTCAAAAGTTTCAATGTCCATCATAGATGTCGGTAATTCAACATCAAAAGTAATAGTCGCAAAATAATAAAATCAGCCACAAGATGAAGATCCACACATCGTCTTTGTTGCAATTGAAGAGAATGGACATCTTTTTTTTCAAAATTTTAAGGTTAAACTTATTAGAAGTCGAATCAATAGATAATTCACGTTTTAGTGAGGGTAGCCACATTTTTATTAATTTTGATTTTTTATTGATGAAACTAATTGTATTCAGTATATTATAGTTAATGACATGATATAAGTTTATCATGTACACAAAGGACGTTTTTAGTGGCAATTGATTGCACAGATGCATCGAGTTTTGTTGGCTTGGAAGAAGGTAGAGAAAGAATATTAAGCAAATAGTATATGTATAAGTATATATTTAGTTCCATAATTATCTTAGCATGATGACTCCTTTAGATTTGAAGCATACATAAGAGGAGTTGATCACAAAAAATACAAAACAGAAAAATAAAGAAAAAATGTCGGGAATATAAGTTTCTTTGCTTCTAATGATCACAAGAGTCAAGACAATTCAGTTTTTTTTGGGATAGAGACAATATATGTCTTCTAATACTGATTATAACATCAGTTTGACTAGACAGAATTAAAAGAATTAAGGCAAAACTTTGAAGATTGACTTACCTAATATCTGAACAAATGTGAGATAACAAAATCAGTCATCCCTATATATACCAAAGTCACACCCATGTAACGCCTGACCTTATATTAAAACTTGACATTCAAACCAAAACATTGGAACTAGAGAAGAAAACAAATTCGTTTATGAAAGATATTTTTTAACACTTTTGACAACAAAAAAAAAGATTTATTGTTGGTATTTGACTACTATTCAAACCATATATTGCATAAAAATGTCTTTTCTAGTAAGTTCATACAAAATTATCTAAGCAATTTCACTCCTGCAAGACTTAACATTTTGAATAAATACTCGCATAAGTATTAAAAGGAAAGTTAAGAACACCCTTTTCCTAACACTCAATTTGGAGTTCTATCATGTACATTTCAGCTACCAATATTGAATTTTGTTTGTGTGTTTTCTTATGGTGATTTTGCTTTGTCTTTTTTTTTTTTGTGTTTATTATGGTTGTTTTGCTTAATTGCATTTGCCACATTCAGTTTCTCTTGTTGTTTTTAATATTGAGGCAAGTTACAGGGTTTTCGTTAATTGACAATCATAACAACCGTTGGCTCTTCTTCCTTTTTCATCTTCTTCTTCCATGTTCTTCACTCTTATATTTAGCTCACTCATGAAGATTGAAAATGTTTTATCAGTGAGTTTTTAACATAGATTATTACACGAATGAACATGGAAATTATAAATCCTTTTTCTTTTTTCTTATTTCATTTCACTTTTACTTCACTCGTTTTTCTTATTACATGAATGAAGATGAAAATTTTAGTTTTTAATAAGACGAGTCCCACATGGATAAGATCAACAAAAAAATGTAGTTATATATAACAAAAGAAATGTGTAACAAATATGATGGTGTAAAGATTTTGGAAATTAAGTTACAAAACTTAATTCTCAAAGTCTTTCATGTCTTTTATATTTTACGTAAATAATATATAATGAAGTCTTTAAATTCAAAATTGATCTTTTGCCATTCAAAAAATAAATTAAAAATAAATCGAATTTTTCAATTTTATGTAAAAAAGAAATTACAAAACTCGATTAGATTTTTTTATAATTCAATGACATTCGAAGTTTATTCTTAGTGAATCTCCTCTCCCTGTACTTTCAAAAACTTCCTAAAAAAATCAACAATCTTTGGCATCGTAAAAACTATGATGATAAATTTGGCAAGTATATATAATGGGAACTTCTACAGTACACCTCACAAATTGAGGTGTACCGGTACTTCTGCTTCAAAAATTTATAATTTAACGATCATTTTATGAAATAAAGAGTTATTTATTAATATTTATATTTTATAAAACATCATTTTATAAGGAAAAAACATCATTTTATTGTTTATAAAAATCATATTAAATTTTTAACATTTTCTCATAAAAAATAATCAATATTCTTTGTTATATGTAACAAAAATTCAAAAAAAATAAATTTTATTTCATCGACACTTTTGGTAAATAAGATCTAATTATTGTAATTGTTAATGATTGAAAACAAATATTTTTCTTAAAAAAACAACTCGTTTCAATATTAATTTGATGATGTGGCGTACCGGTAAAATTTGCCATATATAATAGCAAGTTATCATCTCCATAGAGAACGTGATTTTCTGCTAGGCAATTTATTAATTAAAAACTGTAAATTGGGGGAGTTTGCAAGATTGTTTGATGCTATGAAAAGGGTATGTGAGAGCGTTGAAAACAAGAATGAGTCAATGCTTTATCCTCCCACTCAGCTTCTTCAGCATTGAGAAGCTTTTCCCTAAGCTATGTTGTTGATTCTTGTAAGCCATCGCTGTTGATCATGTGAATTTTTAGTGCATCATTGCCATGGTAATTCTTGCCATTATATTCTTAAGATTGCCAGTTAACCAAAACCCTGTAACTTGCCTCAATATTACAAACAATGTGAAAAACTGAATGTGGAAAATGCAATTAAAAAGCATATAGAAATAGAGGAATGCTAACAACACACATTTTAACACATACTTTTCAACACACTCCATTTGATTAGTTAAAATTCACATGGGACCTACCAAATCATGTGGGTCTCATATACATTTGGTGGGTCCCATGTGAATATTAATCAATCAAAGAGAATGTGTTGATAAGTGTGTGTTAGAATGTGTGTTGCTTGCATTTCTCATAGAAATATACTGATCAATGTACTCTGAAATTTAATTAAAGCTTGCTGCTCATGTGCATTTCATTTTCCCTTTGCTAATTTTTATCATGTTCTGATCTTCATGCTAATTTCTAGATATAATGAATTGTTATTTGGAGTTTTATCATGTGCATTTCTGTTATTCCATCTGAACCGTTGACTCCTCTTCCTTTTTCATCTTCTTCAATGTTCTTCACGCTTAAATATAGCTCAACTCATGGAGATTGAAAATGTTTTATCAGTGAGTTTTTATTATGATCATGGAAATTATAAATCCTTTTTAGTAATTTTTTTTTATTTAATTTTACTTTTACTTGATTCGTTTGACCTCGTCTTTCAAATCATGTCAAAGACAAGTCTCACATCGATAAGATTAACATAAAAGTGTAGCTATATACATTAAAGAAATGTGGAACAAATAGGCATGGAATTATTGGGGAATTAAATTGCAAAATCAAACTCTCCACACTTTCAGTGTCTTTTTTTAAATGATACATTTTAAATTTTATATTAAAATTACACGTTTCAAAAGTTCACCGGTATGAATGTGGAAAATTAATTTGATGATAAATTTGACAAGTGAACTAAATTGTTTCAAATAATTAAGTAGTAAGTTATCGTCTCAATAGAGATTGTCGTTTTCTGCTAGACAATTTATTAAACTTATAATTATGCACCAACCTATTTCAAGAAATAAAGTAGTAAGCTATCGTTTCAATAGATATTGTCGTTTTCTACTAGGCAATTTACTAAACTTATAATCAAGATTGTTTGATTTCAATGAAAAGAGCCTCTAAGAGCGTCGGAAACAATGACGAGTCAATGCTTTATGACTACAAAAGAGAGAGAGAGACATCACATCTCCGCTCTAAACAATAAGACATTAAGAATATGGGTCACATCTCTTATATATCCAACAATAAACTTATTCATAGTCGTTCTGGGACTAACCATTCAAAGTGTTTCAATTTAACCAACACCAACAACTCACACTAAAGGGGACTAACCATTCGTTTTTAAGATACCTATAACCACTTTTCACAACAAAAAAAAAAAAAAAGATTTTATTGGCATTTGAATATGTAAATCATATGTCGCATAAAAATGTCTTCTCCAGTAAGTTCATCATACAAAATTATCTAAGCAATTTCATCTATGCAGAACCATTTTGAATAAATATTTGCATAAGTATCATTTAAGAGGTAAATTATTAAAAACACTTGTTTTCTAATACTTATTTTTACACTCACTTTCTTATTATTCTTATTAGATGAAACCAGATTAAATTGCATACTTTGAAAATGGATTTCGCATAAAATGTTAAATGAGTGTTGAAACTCAAAAGTAACTTACCTAAATACAACTTATCTCGCATTTGAAATTATAAGACAAGCTCTTTTTCTATGTATACATAAGTTCTTCTACATAGCTCTTCAAAAAAAATAAGTAATCGAACGGTTGGTAAAAAATATTGTAATTTTCTTCTATTTTACTATAAGCGGGAAAAAAATTGAAATCCTTTTCAGTTTGATCATGGTGTAATAGTTCCAAACTTGTTTCCTATATGAAAAATTCAAAACAAAAAGGTTTGTCTACAAATTTCAAATTTCTTAAATCACTTTTAAAAAAATGATCCATCCAATGTAGCACAATTAATCTTCAAGATATAGCCTAGGCTAAGACCTTGTGTGTGGCGTTGGCCTCCTTACATAGTACAACGATATTCTGATATTCCAAACTCAAATTTGCTACACCACATTTTCAAGTTATTGTCCGTTTTGGATCTTGTGTGAGTCTTTATGATATTGTCTTGATTAAAAGGCGTTTAAGTCTTTATGATTATGTGTTGATTAAATGATGTCTAGGTGAATTGAGGGAAGTAGTTTATAAATTAACTTTAGCTTCAATTTCAAAGCAATACTAAAATTGAGGATTAGTCTCATAGTGTGAAGAAAACTTCTTTAAGATTATGTGTAAATTCAAGCTTCTAAAACAACAGCATATAGAATTAACCAATGTGAAAAACTGGACGTGGAAAATGCAATTAAAAAGCATATAGAATTAACCAATGTTGAAAGAGCATATAGAATTATGCACATAAATGATCTTCATGCTAATTGCTAGATAGTTATAATGAATTGTTATTTGGAGTTTTATCATGTGCATTTATGTTGTTCCATCTGAGTTCACTCTCTTATTCCATCTGAACCATTTAACTCATCTTCCTTTCTCATCTTCTTCTATGTTCTTCACACTTAAATTTAACTCGTTCATGGAGATTGAAAATGTTTTATCAGTGAGTTTTTTTATTATGAACATGGAAAAGTCTTTTTTTATATAATTTTACTTTTACTTGATTAGTTTGACCTTGTCTTTCAAATTGTGTCAAAGACAAGTCCCACATCGACAAGATTAACATAAAAGTGTAGGTATATATATCAAAAGAAATGTGCATCAAAATAGGCATGTAATGATCTGAAAATTAAATTGCAAAATTAAATTTCATCATTGATTCATGCTTTTTGCTTTTTTTAATATGATACATTTTATATTAAAATTACACTTCACTTATAATTTCTTAGACGTTCCATGCTTTTTTTTAATGATACATTTAAAATTTTATATTAAAATTACACGTTTCACTTATAATTTCATCTAATTATAAAAAATTGAATAATTTATTATATATAAAAAAAAGTTTATAATTCTTTCGAAACAAAAAAGTTTATAATTCAATTTTAAAATTTGTCAATAATTTATAATTAAGCCATTAAATTAAAAATTAATCTTTAGCCATTCAAAAAATAAATTAAAAATTAATTTAAGTTTTTCAATTTTATATAAAAAAAATTACAAAACTCAATTACAATTTTTTTAAATTCAAAACTTATTTAGACATTTGAAGTTTATTCTTAGTGAATCTCCCTCCTTCTATACTCTCAAAAGCTCCCAAAAAGATCAATAATCTCTGACAACAGCGTCAAAAACTTGTGATAAATTTGACAAACATCGAATTATTTCAAGTAATAAAATAGCAAGTTATCCTCTTAATAGAGATTGTTGTTTTCTACCCGGCAATTTACTAAACTTATAACTAAAAATTGCATGATTGTTTCATTGTATGCTTTATATCAGCAATACTGTAACAAAGTCAATATTTTTATTCCTTCAAAAAAAATTGTTAATATTTTTATATGCGTTAATTTATTATCTCTTCGCCATTGCGGTGTTTATACATGTTTTTTATTTTGTTGTGCAGAATCATAATTATTTCATTTTCTAAAATGTCTAACTGTTTTTGTTAAAATATTTAAAGAAAACTAATTCAACAAAACTTAGAAAATAAATTCGTGTCTAACTGTTTTTGTTAAAATATTTAAAGAAAACTAATTCAACAAAACTTAGAAAATAAATTCGTTTATAAGACACCTTTAAACGTTGTTGACCAGAAAAATGGTTTTATTCGTATTTGAATATTTAAATCACATATTGCATAAAAATGTCTTATCTAGTAAGTTCATCATATAAAATTATCTAAGCAATTTTACCCATGCAGGACCATTTTGAATAAATACTTGCATAAGTATCATTTAAGAGGAAAATTAAGAACACTGTTTTCTAGAGCATTTAATTAATACTCATTTTCTTATTAGATAAACTAAGATTAAGTTATTTCCGTGAGCTTAGCTCAGTTGGTAGAGATATTGCATATTTATATGCAGGGGCCGGGGTTCGAACCCCCCGGACACTCCACTTCTCCACATTTAAATGTGCGCGCTCTAACCATTAGATTACTTGACCAGAAGAAAAAAAAATTAGATTAAGTTGCATACTTTGAAAATGAATCTTGCATAAAGTTTAAATTGAGTGTTGAAACTCAAAATTAACTTATCTAAATACAATTTATCTCACATTTAAAATTACAAGACAAGCTCTTTTTCTATGTATATATAAGTTCTTCTACATAGCTCTTGTAAAAACAACAAGTAATCAAACGGTTGGAAAAAAAATATTGTAATTTTCTTTTATTGTAGTATAAGCAAAAAAAGAAATTGAAAACCTTTTCAGTTTGATCATGGTCTAATAGTTCCAAACTTATTTCCTATATCAAAAGTTCAAAAATAAAAGGTTTTGTTTACAAATTTCAAATTTTTTAAATCACTTTTCAAAAAATGATTCATCAAATGTAGTTCAATTAATCTTTAAGATCTAGTCTAGGCTAGACCTTGTGTGTGGCTTACGCCTCCTTATTTAGTGCACCGATGTTTTGATGGCGTCTAACTCTTTACGATTTTGTCTTGATTAAAAGATGACTCAGTGAATTTAGGGAAGTCGTTTATAAATTAACCTTAGCTCCAATTTCAAAGCAATACACCAAAGTCTCAAACTGGTTGACAATCAAGATTAAGAGTAATACTTTCTTCAACCCACCAATGCACATTTTTAACTAAAAACCAGAAATATCATTATCCAGATACTCCCAAACAGGGAGTTAGACGCAAGAGCACCACATCTGCCAGAATGAGATACATATATGCACCAATACTATCATACTGACAAATCTTGACTAGCATTGACACTTGATTCCTAACTAGAGATAGTCACAAAACTTGATCCCTCATCCACAAAACTTTGACATGCCACATGACTCATGGCCATCATAAAATTGCCAACAACAAAAAAAATCTAATTTACAAAGGCAATGTGCCAAGTGGCTGTAAGGAATAATGTCAGTCCAAAATCAAAACAAGCTGCATTTTAAAGCCACCTCCATTTTGAGCGCATCAGTTGTGAACTTGTGATCAATTCCTCAATCTAAATATAACACAACTCATAATAGTTACTTCGACTAAGGATTAGTCTTATAGTGTGAAGAAAACTTGTTCAAGATTATGAGTAAATTCAAGCTTCTGCAACAACAGCAGTTTCTTCATCAGTAGAATCAGGTGATAATATTTCATCCGTAGCATCTCCAACCATCTCCTGCAATTCTGAAACGGTTTCCGTCTCAGCATTGAGAAGCTTTTCCCTAAGCTTTGTTGTTAATTCTTGTAAGCCATCACTGTTGATCAGGTGACTTTTTAGTGCATCCTTGCCATGGCAATTCTTGCCATTATATTCGTAAAACGAACCACTCTTTTTTATGAATTTGTGTTTTATGCTCAGCTCTATAATCTCTGCTTCTCTGCATATGCCCTTGCCAAACTCAAGCTCAAACTGTGCAGTTTTAAATGGAGGGGCATGCTTGTTCTTCACAACCTTGACAAGAACCTGACTTCCTACAGTCTGCAGAGTAAAATACCATTAATTAGACCTTAATGCATTCAAGCAATCTTAGGATCCAAAGATGCAAAATTTTGCACTTACAGATATATAACAAACAAAAGATCAAGCAAATGTGAAAAGAGACCTATCCAAGATATATAGCTAGGGAAGATGACCAGTTTGAGGGTTAGCGTTATATCAATTTGAATCCAATGAACAAATAAAGGGAAGCCCGGCGCACAAAGCTCCCACATCCGCAAGGTCCGGGAAGGGGTCCCATCATTTGGTGTATTGTACTCAGCCTTACCCTGTTTTTACACAAGAGGTTGTTTCCAAGACTTGAACCCGTGACCTTTCAGTCACATGACAACAACTTCACCATTGCACCAAGGCTCCCCCTTAAAGAGATCCATCAATCAAAAGGCTGGGACCACATAGACAGTTAAAGTACTTAGGCCCTAATTTGGATAAATAACTTAGTTATGCGCTTATAGCATAAGCGTTAATCATATGAGCGTTTATGTATGAATTATTTTTACAACAAAAGATAAAATAAATTCATATTGTTTTCGTATAAGTTATAAATTGTGTTCATAAGCTATCCTAGAAAGCTTGTTGAAAAAAGCTGAAAACAGCTTATTGACATGTCACAAGTTGTTTACATAAGATCTCCCAAAGAGTACCAGAAGTGTTCATGTTAGTAGATAAGTTTAAATAAACCAACCCAATACAATGCATTTTGCATTTTACAGTTTTACCAAAGGTCTTCCTCAAAACTAACAAGGTTGGTCTGAAATTCTGAATTCTGATGTCTCTTTATGTCCACATTGCAATACAAATTATTATACCACTAAAATGAGGCTTGCAACGAAAAGCATACCACATCAGAGACACTAAAGCTACTTTGTAGAGTAACTGCTCAAGGTGGAATTACATTGACTATGAACAATTAAAAAAATTGAATAATAAGCACGCAACTTCAAATAACTTGTTTTGAAAAGCACTTAACCATACTATTACTAAATCATGAAAACTGCATATTAAATAAAATTTATTTGAGGAGTTCTCGATGCAAAAATTTGACAAGTCCATTTATCTAAAGTGACAACTAATCTCAAAAGCTTGACAGTCACTCATTTGTCGAAGACACGTAAAAAAAAAAATTTGTCTAAGACACACTTACTCCTGTATAATAAGGCTTAATAATATCTCGATGCATCTAAACTATATCATAGGATTAGTTTCCTATCATAGAATATCTTTGACTACCTATCTCTTAAGATTAGACTGATTAATTTCCATATTTCTACGGTGGGATTGGTCACCCGGATTAGTCAATCCGTGGTCTGGATACCGAGTTTTCAAAAAAAAAATCCATATTTCTTTATTACTACTCCCTCTGGATTCATTCATAACCAAAACTACCACTTTCATATGTTTTAAGGATGAGAGTCAAGTGCATTTAATTTTTATTCTTTTTACGGAAATAAGCTTAGCGCAGTTCATTGATAATAAGAGTAGAGATGTCAAGAAAAAGCTGGAAACTAGTATAACAAAAGGCTACTCAAGCTATACTATAAGCAACACCACTGGCTTGTTTCTGAATAAACTTCCCATCAGAGTTCACTAAATCAGACGTGAAGTTCGTTCTGAGAGTAGCAGCGTAAGAGGTCTGTTTCCCATTAACACCAATTTTAATGCCAGAATTAATACGCTTACATTGAGATTAAAGGACGTATATATGCAACATTATCTCAAGCAATCACTTGAATATTGTCAAGTTTGTATCAATTTAAGGACTAGAGTACAAGGAGGTAGGAAGGGATGGTGTGTCAGGTGGCACTTCTTTTCCTTAGTTGATAGGAACATAATTGCCAATAAATCAAGAGATACTTATGAGAATGATGACTTGCCGGCTTGGAAGGAATTTATAGGCTCTTGGTTCAGCTTGATGTGCCAGATTATTCTGGTGGAGCTTCTATTTTCTTTTCCAGTATAGCCGAAATCAATATCCAGGAAGAAAGTCTGAAAACTGCATTAACACTGTGCCCTTCCTTGATACTTTAGGATTTCACCGTGCAACTACTGCTGGTATCGGACACTCTTAGTCACAACTTTAATGCAAAGAATTATGAGCATATCATGAGGTATCATTTCATTAAACTGCTGCCATATTTGGAATGGTGCATTAATTCGTATGAGAATTTTGAAACAGACCCAGGCTATATCCATTATAAATAGGTAGCCCCTGAACGATGTATCTCACAACCTAAAACTATCTATTCATTAGTGCAATATACTCTTCTTGCATTATATGACTACCTGAGCACAAGGTGGAAATCTCCATGATGGACACCAATCGTTTCATGTTTCAATTTTTCCATTGAGGAGATATGGATCGGATTTATCAAAGTGGGCCATGGCTGTTTGATAATTTTCCTTTGGTTTGTGGAAGGTTACCTTTGGCGAGGATCCAGCCACTATGCTATTGGATACGACTGAAATGTGGGTTAGGTGCACAACTTACCTTTCGGTTTCATGACAGAATCGATGGGGATTTTGCTGGGAAACCATGTCGGTAGTCTTGTGAAATATGACTTCCAAAACAATTTTAGAACCTGAAGTATATGAGGCCCCAGGTGCCTATGAAAGTGCAGGAACCGTTGAAGCGTAGTTGGGAGTTCGAGAGGGTAGACGCTGATGCTGTCACTGTTGCATTCCGATATGAAAAACTCGGTAACTTCTGCTATGTGTGTGGCATCCTGGGGCACACAGATGGGTATTGTCCAAAGAGATATGAAGCAGGCTTTGTTGAAGGATATAAGCAGTGGGCCCCCCACTAAAGCCTGCTTCATATCTCTTTGGACTATACCCATCTGTGTGCCCCAGGATACCACACACATAGCAGAAGTAACCGAATTTTTCGTATCAGAATGCAACAGTGACAGCGTCTACCCTCTCAACTACGCTTCAACGATTCTTGCACTTTCATAGCCACCCGGAGCCTCATATACTTTCTCCAGGTTCCAAAATTGTTTTGGAAGTCATATTTCACAAGACTACTGACATGGTTTCCAAGCCAAATCCCCATCTATTCCGTCATGAAACCGAAAGGTATGTTGTGCACCTGAACCCACATTTCAGTCGTATCCAACGGCATGGTGCTGAGATCCTCGCCAAAGGTAATCTTTCACAATACAAAAGGAAAATTATTGAACAGCCATGACCCACTGTGATAAATCCACTCCATGTCTCCTTGATGAAAAAATTCAAACATGAAACAATTGGTGTTCATCATGGAGATGTCCACCTTGTACTCAGGTTGCCGAGAGAGAAGTCATTCTGTCTTTGAAAGTATTGAAGTGAAAATAGGCTTGTTAATGAGAAGCCTACCAATAAAGCAGAAATCTAAGAGATCAGGGTTGGTGTTTGTTTGGTTAGTGTTTGTGTGGCAAGCGTTGTGAACAAGAGTTGCAGATAATACCATGATGATAAGCAAGGAATTTGTGATATAATGCAAATGCAAGAAGTGTATGTTAGAGAGGGTTTAGATTGTGAGATACAGCATTCAGGTGCTGGCTATTTATGATGATGTAGCCTGGGTCTGTTCCAGAATCTTCTCATACGAATTAATGCACCATTACAAATATTGCAGCAGTTTAATGAAATGATACCTCATGATATGCTCATAATTCTTTGCATTAATAATGAAATGATACCTCATGATATGCTCATAATTCTTTGCATTAAAATTATGACTAGGAGTATCCAATACCAGCAGTAGTTGCACGCTGAAATCCCAAAGTATCAGGGAAGGGTGCGGTGTAAATGCAGTTTTGAGACTTTCTTGATGGATATTGAATTCGGCTATACTGGAAAAGGAAATAGAAGCTCCACTAGAATAATCCCTCCCTACGTCCTTGCACTCTAGTCCTTAAATTGATACAAACTTGCCAATTTTCAAGTGATTGTTTGAGATAATGTTGCATATATACGTCCTTTAATCTCGATGAATGTGCATTAGTTCTGGCATTAAAATTGGGTGTTAATGGGAAACAAACCTCTTGCACTGCTGCTAGCCCAGAAAAGGAAGGAAATCTATTTCATGTAAAAAAGAAATATATTTACTAACCTACTCTGAATATAATGGTCATATACTCAACATTCAAGACTTAAATTAAGGGTACTTTTTGAATAATAACATAAAATGTGGATAGATTAGTTGGCATTTGTTTATATTTGATTTAAGTTCAACAGATATAGACACTTTTTTGCTTATAGCCAAGTCCGGAGAGAGTACATACATACATAGAAATAATAGAGGGATTTTGGTGTCTTATATTGGTATAGACAAGAGTCCGTGTTTAGTCTTTTTACATCAAATCATATCAAACCATAATCATAATTCAAACCCTTTATTCTTTCTTGACCCCTCCTATTGGAAACCCTATGACTTCAACAAAGCTTATGTGTGAATCCCAAATTGTAGCAACCTACCACAAAAATGTTATAGCATAATAGTGGACACCAGAATGGCTGCTAAGATCAATGGGAGTTATAAGGTGGTTGAGGTTGTTGGGGTGGGGGAGTTAAGGAGTGGAGTGGAGAGATAAGGGAGGTTGTGGGTTCAACCCCCAACCACAACAAAAAACTAACTTCTACAACTAACAAACTAACATTTGCCAAAGAAAAATAGATACAGGAGAAATAATTTATATTATGCATACATGGTTAAAAAGAAAAATCTATATCCAAATTTAAAGACATTCATAATTAATAATCAAAAATTGAACCACACAATCACCATCAATCTAAGGCATCATCGCTGAGCAATAAGAGCATAGGAGTGAAGTTATTAAAGAAAGAAGAGAAGATGATCGGATTAGAATAACAAAACAGAACACACATTAGACGAAAATTAGGACAATGGGAACAAAATAAAGTGTGAAGGAAAATGTTGAGTTTTTGATGGTCGGCCAGAAAATGAAGGGGTTGGCCAGAAAAGATGCAGACAAGGAATGCAATGGAACAGCACCATAGCAATGGTATTGTAAGCAATTCATAACTCTTTTTAAACCATTATATTTGAACAGGCATGGAAATACCAGAACAAGAAGCAATAGAAGAGGAATGAAAGATGAACTGTACCTCTTCACCCTTCTTGACAAACCCTACTCTTTTGATGTTTAGCCTCACAGAAGAATAGAATTTCAAAGCATTACCACCACAAGTAACTTCAGTAGGCCCACCAAATCCGCCAAAAGTAGAAATCTTCGACCTTACCTGGAGAAGCATAGACAATATAGTTCCCACAATTAGAAGATAAGTTTTCCCCTCAAATAATGTGGAATAGAATTAACAATAATGCTAAGAACACACTCTCTAACACACACATTCCAACATACTCTCTTCTATTGGTTAAAATTCATATGGGTCCCGCCAAATTTCTATGGGACCCACCAGAGCCGTTCCTTGGCATGCGCAAGGAGCTCTACAGAGCCGAGCCTCCAATTTATGGGGGCCTCAATTATTTGTAGGTGTATGAGTATAATTGTTGGGATGTAGGATAATATTTTCTTTTTTGTTATGTAGGTCTAAATCAAACACTTATTATTTGACAAAAATAAAGAGTAAATGGACAAGTTAGGCCGAGCCCACACATCTCTCTAACAACAAAAATTCAACAAAACAAATTAAAATCAAAATAATGCTTATTGTTAATTTGCAATTGTTTAAATTATCATTAATTATTTTTATTAGGGGCCATTTTTAATATTAGAGCCAGGCCTCCAATTTTATTGGAACGGCCCTGGGACCCACATAATTTGGTGGAACCCGTTTGAATTTGGACCAATAGAAAGTGTGATGGGATGTGTATTAGAGAGTGTGTTGCTAGCACTCCTCTAAAATTAATTAATCATGCCAAAAATAGAAGGATATGTATATTCACACACAATATCTAAATAGAAGTAATAAAAAAAATACATGTCAAAAACATTCCTAGGATCAAACAGCTATCTCTACCAGTTACAATCATGTAGGCCTAGCAGGGTAAGGTCAATCTCCACAACACTACAAAATTCATAAACCAGCAAACGAAAACCGCAACACCAAATGACAAGAATAGAGTAGTAGTATCACATAAAATCAATTTAGATGATCAGGAAAGCTATAAAATGCATCAATAAATTTCATCTTCTTATTTAGGTAACTACCAGCAATGAAATTTCATGTTCCTTAATATCCATATAATCATTCTGCTACTAGAAGCAGCACTAAATGTCTACAGGCTGGGTAGCTTAAGCTTTTGATTTCTAGTCATCAAATTTTACATATTCACTAAACTTTGCACACATGCAGAGTCAAACAGATAAAAAAGAAACAGGATCAAAATGTAGCTAGGCAATAACATTAAATAGGAAACAACGCTGGAGGGAACTGAATTTTAGTATCAACACAAACAAGCTAGTGCTAAGTTATGTTTGCTATGCATCCTAATTGCTACAGAAAAAAAAAAAATTATATGCATAATTCAACCACAGGAAAATACTATGACAGTGCAATCAGCAACTGTGGCTGATACCTGGTTTATAAAAATCAATATACACTGTGAAAGTGACAAGGAGTGGCACAATTTCCGAAGAGCCTGGCTCATCAACCTAGCTTGCATTGCCATGTGAGCATCACCCATCTCACCATCAAGCTCACCTTTAGGAACAAGAGCAGCCACCTATAAGTGGAGACAGGGCAAAAAGTTAAATTCATTTACTCAATTACAAGAAACAAGATACCAATAACTTAATCAAGACCCCACATCAAGGAAAAAGGGGGAGATAAGAAATGTGTTGCTTCCAGAACTGAATCAACATCACATATTTCAGGACCCTGAGAAGTTATTAAATACATCATTCAAGGCACAAAAGTAACAACAGAATTATTTCATGATCCATGCGCTCTCACACACAAAAGGATTATTGTTAAAAGATAAAATAAAAAAAATAAAAAAAATGAGTGTCTCACACTTACGCTGTCGACAACAATTACATCAATCGAACCACTCCGAATTAAGGTATCCACGAGGCTAAGTGCCTGTTCACCACAATCTGGCTGTGAGAGAAGCAAGTTCTCGGTATTTACGCCAATAGATTCTGCAAGTGTCTTGTCAAGTGCATGCTCAGCATCAATAAAGGCACAATAGCCTGCATGTACAAACTTACTGGTTAATAGATATTCTTAACAAGTTAACCACACTAACAAAAATATACATGCCTATTTTTCATCATTATTAAACTCGTTGAACACAAATCATTGGCAGAACAAATGTGACTGGCTGCGTAGCAATGATTACTACACTACTATTATGGTCGTATACACCATAGACAAGACAAGACAAGAGTTGAAATGCTAATGCCAAATCCAATACAACCAGAAGTATAAACATTACAATTATCACTTCAAAAATTGCATATAATGAATACCTCCTTGCTTCTGCGCCTCTGCAATAACATGCAAAGCAAGAGTTGTTTTCCCAGAAGCCTCTGGACCGAATATTTCCACAACACGTCCCTACAGACATCAGTTGCGTATAATAATTAATGCATATATGTTGCATAATGAAACAAACGATTCATCTTCTATTCACTCTTGCTCAGTGCATATATCAAATTATACTTGAAAGCAAAAATGCAAGTACCATCTCATAACCAGACAAAACATTTGCGGAGTATACTGTCAAAATTCAAAACCCACACACTCAGTCAAGAAGATTAACAAGTGATGGCCATCCAAAACAGTAATAACCACTTTTTTTATGGATTAGATAAATTAGAAGTGTGGGAAGAATCTTAACAAACTGAGCCAAAAATAAAAACTTTAATCATCGGTGAGAACAACTTATATTTAAAAACAAAAGGTCCGATGTTGGTTCAGGTGCTACGAAAGTAAAAGATGTGAATATACCTTAGGAAGACCAAATATTCCTAGCGCTATATCAAGAGCAAAAGAACCAGTTGACACCACAGGTACATTTTTAGGTGAGACAGTACGACCAAGCCACATAATCGATCCCTTTCCAAATGTAGACGTGATCTGATCCATGGCTTGTTGTAAGGCCAAATCTTTCTTAGACATGTTCTCTTCACCCGAGTCACTTCCATCTGATTTAGAGCGCTTCTTACCTTACATATATCACATGAAAATGAAAACATGTTATTAACTTCAAATCAGTAAAACGAATGGAAATAGAACAAACACATTATTCAATATTTGTGCTACCATGACTATAATATGCAAAACAAAACTAGAAAAATCAAAAAGTCCAAATTTTTCAATTCCAGTTTGGTTCACACAATACTAAAACATCAACAAATATCTACCAAATTCTAGATTAAACGCAACAAAATGAATAAGAATCACCGACTCATGTCACAGTGTTACATTAGAGACATTAGACCATTAAGTGAACCTATGAATCACAAACCAAGACGCAGACACCTCACACACCAGTACACCACATACACTAGCAACAATTTATGAAAATAGAAATGATTGAATGTAACTACATGTGTTGGTATCGGACACCGACAATCAACATGTGTCAGACACCGGCTATCAAGCACTGCACAGACAAGGACATCAGACACACCACTAACACATCGACACCGACAATGAAGCACCGACCCAGACACGGACATGTCCACACCGATAGTAATTTGAGAAAATGATGGCGTTGGATGTAATCACATGTCTCACTGTCGTGTTGGCGTCAGACACAGATGTGTGTCATACACCAGACGCAACTTCGATCAGAGGTGTCGGTGCTACGGAGGACACCGGACACCTCTTCAATTAGAGGTGTCGTTGTTGCATATAAGCCTACACCCTATTCATGATAATTATAATTTCAAATTACAGCAAGTTCAGCAACCTATGAAGCACGGACACTCCTCGAATTAGAGGTGTCCCAGTGTCCGACACGCGACGGTGTCTGACACCAACACGACACCTATGATTACACTCAAAATTATATCATTTTCTCAAATTATTGTCCATGTCGGTGTGTGCCAAGTCCGGTGTCCTGTCTGCAACACAAGAGACTTATTTTCAATACAATTATTGAGTTTCTAAACTTTTAGGGTTCATACAAGTGAAGCAAAAAATTAAAGGGGGAAAAAAAATTAAAACCTTTATTGGTCGAAAAGGTCAAAACTTGAGATGTGCCCAAAACTCCATTTTTAGAGCAAAAGCGCTGCAAATAAAAGGGTCAATGAATCACTCATTGTTCATACAATAAGTAACCAAATTAAAAATAAAAAAAAAAAACTGCAATGGACTACCGTTGGAAGGTGATGGTGGAAGAAAGAGCGATTAAGGAAAAAAGTACTTCGAAGAAGCCTCGCCATGGAATAGAAGCACAAAAATGGTTTCTTTATTTTGCTATTTGATTTGGTTGAAGTTGCATGGAGACATGGACCACGAATTTGAGTTCACCTGGTTATTAGGGTTTGTTTAATAATTTCCCTCCATTTTTATTTTTCATTCTCCAATACATGAAAGAGGAAATGACCATTTTGTGCATGAAACTTTTGCTGGGCCCTCCTAAAAAAATAATGGGTTAATAGTTGTTTACCCTCTATAATATAAACCATTTTTTGTTTTCCCCCTGTAAAAATTTTTTTTGATTTACCCCCTGTAAAATATTTTTGTTTTGATTTACCCCCTGATAGGCCAAACAAAAACCAATTTTATTTTTTTTTTCTTTTTTTTTTTGCCTATTTTG
>Ga0228711_1001720_pt1 | contig 32727 bp, 19 predicted proteins | sample MedpolnodulmetaG_2_FD_177996 | JGI IMG/M metagenome (GOLD analysis project Ga0228711, IMG submission 177996) | Root nodule microbial communities from Medicago polymorpha collected in Santa Monica, California, United States - brown nodules | ecosystem: Host-associated > Plants > Roots > Nodule... | reverse complement strand
TCATAAACGGTTTTTTCATAAACTACCTTAAAAACTTATAAATAATACATAAAAACTTATTTATTTGCATAAACTGTTTTATATAAGCTCTAAAATAAGTTAATCCAGACGGACCCATAGTATGATTAGTGACAGAAAAATGCTACAAGATGATTGAGCCAATAAAATTTAAAAAAAAAATGAGTTTAATGGAGTATAATTATGAAATTTTAGTGAAGTACGATTTTCTTATTTTCTTAGAGTAGTAGTAGAAGTAGTAAATTAGTAGTAGAAGTAAATATTTAAACTTGTGTGAAATTGGAAAGATACACGTTCATAATTATTCTATTGGATTTAATAACAAATTGACTTAGTTTTGTATAATTACTTAGAGTTGTTGCGTGGAATTGAAAACAAAGTTGTCGGTAATTATGATGATAACAATTTTTATTTTTATTTTGCTTTAATAACAAATTGACTTAGTTATATATAACTAGTTAGAGTTGTTGCGTGGAATTGAGAACAAACTTCTCAGTAATTATGATGATAACAAATTGTTTTTTTTTTAATATTGGGGAATTAGTTAGGTTTAAAAGCGATAAAATTAAGGAGATCATGAGTGTTAAAAAGGACAGTTATAAAATATGAGTTCGGTTTTTATATATCATGGAAATTAGTTTCACAGTTATCTGTGAAAATTGGTTATAATTGTGATTATCATTATCCGTAATTAATTTTTTTAAAAAGAAATAAATTAAATTTTGTATATGCACATAAAATTAAAGAGATCATGAATTTTAAAAAGGACAATTATAAAATTTTGTTGGAGTTTGATTTTTATATATTGTTAGTAGATTAGCTAGGTTTAGAAACGATAAAATTAAGGAGATCATGAGTTCTAAAAAGGACAATTATAAAATTTGGTTGGTTTTTATATATCGTGGAAATTAGTTACACTTATAAAAAAAAATGGAAAAAATAATTAGTTTCACAGTTATATGTGAAAATTGGTTATCTTTGTAATGATCATTATCCGTAATTAATTTTTTAAAAAATAAATAAATTAAATTTTGCAAAATGCACATAAAATCAAAGAGATCATGAATTTTAAAAAATACAATTATAAAATTTTGTTGGAGTTTGATTTTTATATATTGTTAGTAGCTAGTAGATAACTCTAATTTAGATAATACAGTTTTTTGATTAATTTAAGAAATATGAGATTCGAGGTAGGTACCCCCGTCCTTGCTTACACATATGAGACCACAAAGTGTATATAATATCTAAATGTAAGAGGGTTAAAGGGATTATTTTGATAGTATGATTTTTTATTAGTTTAGGAAATATAAGACTAGATGGAGGTAATTTTTTTTTCTCTCTTTTTGCTTAGATATGAGACCACGAGCGCAAAGAGTATATAATATCTAAATGTAAGAGGGGTTAAAGGAATAATTTTGATAATATGGGTTTTTATTAATTTAGGAAATACGAGACTAGATGGAGGTACTTTTTTTATTTCTTTTTTTCCTTACATATAAGAACACGAAGAGTATACAATATTTAAATGTAATAGAAATTAAAATTTACGATCACTTTAAATTTTTAGTATTTAAAATAATAATTTTCACATCACATACATGACTCTAAAGAGTCACATTTAATATGCGGGTAATGTAAGAGAATAGATTTTCATGATACATACATAGAATTAAAGTGGTTGTCAAAACAATTTTTACAGTCACATTTAATATGCAGGTAATGTAAGAGAATAGATTTTCATGATACATACGTAGAATTAAAGTGGTTGTCAAAACAATTTTTAAGATATCTATGAAGATTGAAATCTTGTGGTTGGGTGTCGGACATCTAATTTTTGTTGGGTTGGTTCATTTTTATTTTTTGTGGATTAATTGTATATGTTATATAATGCTGTCATGTTCTTGATATATTTTGTACTTTGAATAATTATATCAATATATTGTTTAGCTTTAAAAATATGCATGTGAAAAATGGATTGAATTAAAAGTGAATAAAAATAGAGGAAAAAAATAGAAAATATGTATGTTTATAGATTATATGTGATGTGAATATTTTATAAACATTATTTGAACTTAATGTCTAATCTAACCTTTTTTTTAGGAATGATCTAATCGAACTTTAACGAGCTTTCGAAATATAACTACTCAAACTTTTGATTAAAAAAAAGTAGAAATTTTTTTAATCTGACCTGAATTTGATGGAGAGGATTTCGGTCAGATCTAACATATGTACATCCCTATGTATACGGTACATACACTGTGCACACTGATTGGTAAAATTGTACTAGTTAAATCAAATTGGTAAAAATTCGACATTAAACACTTGTACATGTTGCAGCGACCCGTAATCTGATGAAGGATCTTTACAAATAATTGAGAAAGTATGTGGTAATGCACGTACGTATAAACTACGGGCATTGTTTGGATAATCAACTTATTTGCAACTCTTCCTCAAAAAAAAAACCTATTTGTAACTCCTAGCACAAATACTTAATAAGCATTTATGCATAAGTTATTTTTAAAGCACACGATAAAATAATGTTAAATTATTTTTTATATATGCTATAAAATGTTTTTATAAGATATAAGCTATATTTCAAAACTTACGAAAATAAGTATAAATTTTTTTTTTAATAAAAATTGTCATAAGTTATTTTCAAAAGTTCTACTACCAAACAGTCTCACAAAACATATGCAATAGATAACCTCAAATAAGCCAATCCAAACAGGCTTCTAAGGATCAAGGCTCAATCAACCAGGTTTTATATATTCATGACAAGAAAGCAAATGTCCCAATGGACAAATTGGCTTCCTGGGTTAGCAGGGTAACAATTGAATTTGATAAAAACTGAAGCAAAGCCTGATTTAAAACTAAACAAAAAACTATGTCCAATTCATGAACTGATATGAAATAGGCCTCATGTTCAATAAGATAGAGCTCTAATTAAAACAATATTATTGTACACCTATTCCCAATTATATGATGATCAAATAACTACATTATTCCCCGTTAATGCATGAGATGGTCATACAATTAATAGAGTCTTCAATCTAAACTCCCCTATGAAAGTGCATGTTTACATTATGATAAACTACAATAGATTTTCTCACTCTCTGATATGCAGCCATACACAAGAATGCACATTAACCAAAATCCAACTGCTTTAAAATGTTATTGCCAAAATTTCGACGGACCAATGCACAAAATTAGTTAGATCCACAACTATTTGCGAAATTTTAAATTTTAGACTTGTTTTTGCTGTATATCATATGTACTTGGGTTGGTAGTGAAGCTGATCGGATTCTATCTCTTATATCTGCAAAACACTAAGGTTTGTAGGTAACCAAATATACCCTAATGCTCTATTTGAGTACAGGCTTCTTATGTGTTTCCCTAAATGGTATATCTCCGCTTAGAACGGAGCTGATAAAATTCTCTACTTCCTCTATTGTCATTTCACCTGTAAATACAGTGAATTTCCCTTTCCGAGGTTTGTAAGCAATCAATAACTTATCTGATGATTTATAACCTGTTTTGTCAAATGCATCCAGAAAGGATTGTTGCTTTGAAGAATCTAAGAGACCATAGGAAATGGAGTCCCTAGAGCTGCCGCTTCCATTTGGTTTTCTTGACAAGGACTTCTGTGAGACCTGAAATAACGGTTCTCCCTTTAAGATTTTGCACGAGCTTAAATTTATATATACTCGTTAAAGCATTAAGTTGATGGAATTTTTACTTACCAAAGCGAGAAGTGATTCTAGCTTTTCCCTTGCTTTGGAAGATCTAAAGGCACCAATTACGCATACTGGAGTTCTCTCCCCACAAAGAGCCTCAAAGTTTGACCGAGAAAGCAACTGAATAGGTTTGTCTTCTGAATCAGCTTGTTCTTTCTTGGACTGACTTGATGTTTCCTTTTTACTTACTTTCTCAAAACTATCAAGTATCTTACTAAGATCTTGTACACCAGATTTTACATCTTTCACAGAAACCCCTGTTTTCAGAATGAGCTTTTCTCCGTTAGGTAGCCAACCTACAATAGCTGGAAGTGCATCAACACCTATCTTTCTCACTCGCGAATCAGAATCATCATGAACCTGTAAATAATTCAGGATACACATTATGCATTTTGTTTATTCGTTAATATAAATACCAAGAGCCACTTCCACCAAAAAAACAATCTGAAATATACAGAGAAAGAAATAAAGTGCTTCAAAGATTATAAACATATATGATGGTTGAGTCTAAATAATGATGTTCAATGTGACTAACAAATTAACTATCTTCTCTTAACCTTTACACAAAGAACTAAGCTTTCCCTACATGTGCAGAGAAAGAAATGAATTAACTACCATCACTTGCATACCTGTACATCACTGAAGGCAATGCGTTTGCGATACAAGCCACTAAGAACACGCCAAATTACAGGAGTGTTCTTTTTGGTTGAGAGAAGCAGCACCCTTGGTAACTTTTCAGCAGTGCTAAATTGATCAAGTTGATTCAAGTCGGTCCGTTTTGAAAACATTGGCAAGTGTTGTTGACAGAAAGCTTTCAAATCCTTGACAGCCAAGTCACCGCCGTACTCCACCAGAGAACCCTTTTCATTCTCCTTGTAAGAATAAACAAAAAGCCTTGGAGCTTTACGCGGATATACGCCAAGCTCCTTACAGAATGAGACTTCCTTTTCACAGTTAATGCTTCCAACCTGTCAAAAGAGGGAGAGAGACAATAAGTCATGCCAACTACAAAACAATCAATAGAAATGATTTAAGTTTCAAAAATAAATAGAAACCTTCAAAGCTCCTTGCAGTGTACCAGCAACCTCCCCTATAATGGACTCAAAGTGTTGGATGCCCCTCAAAGAGGGTGAATAAGATAACAAAAGCCAAGTCATTCCTTCATCAACTATTTCTTTCTTGTAGATATTTGAATTTATTGCCTTAAAACTTTTGGGGGAACTCTTGGACCCAGATTGAGATGATTGAGACCTAAATGAACTGCCAAAATCACCAAAAAAGTTTCCAAGAAGATCATCCAAACCAAATCCAAAAGAATTTGAATCACCAGAGCCGCCGCCAAAGGAAAAGGAGAATGACTTAGAGCCTCCCTGGTCACCCCTACCCCATTGTTGTTCCCCTGGTCTGAAGTTAAATCCACCAGGACCACCATAACCTCCCGGATGACCAGCTTCAAATCCAGGATTTCCTTTCTCGTCTCCATATAAGTCATAATTCTTTCTCTTTTGTTCATCAGATAAAATCTCGTACGCTGTTAAAAGAGGCAACAAAAAAAAACACTCAAATGAACATCCTAACAACAAGAAATAGGTAGAAACCAGAAAGTAATTATTATTTTATTTTGAGCAACCAGAAAGTAACTTATTATACTACTAAGGGCCTGTTTGGACTGACTTATTTGAGCTTCTCTACTAGCATAAGCATTGTGAGATTGTTAGAGAAAACCTATAAAAACAGGCTATGACATGTTACTAAGTTGTTTTCAACTTATTTTCATAAGCTCTCCAAGATAGCTTATGGAAAGAGTATAGAAATAGCCTATGCTATAAGCTGCAAGTTAAGTTTTTTTATCCAAACAGGGCATTAGTCTTTTATCTAGTTGCATAGATAGAGAAAGTAACTTTATATACCATTATTTATCTGAGCAAACTTCTCTTGTGCACCCTTAGCCTTGTTCTTGTCAGGGTGATATTGAAGAGAGAGTCTGAAAACAAAAACAATATATATAAGGCCAAGTTATAACTTCAGGCTCGGTTTAACATGGAACGAGTAACAAGAATGCAAAGTAAAAATACTTATGAAAAGCCTTCTGAATTTCTCGTTGACTTGCACTTTTATCAACCCCAAGAACCTGATAAAATTGAAATGTGCAATCAGCTCATGCCAACAATGCAATTCAAATCACTACATAAAATTTCCCCTTTTGAGCCATCTTGTTCATTTGAATTTGGGAAAGACAAAAACTTGCAACAAAATCAGATAAGGCAAAAACTTATCATAACATTTAAAAAAAAAAAACTTATCATAAAATTTCTAATAATGTAATGCAACGCAATCAACTGATTAATTAACTACGCATTTCAATGAAAATCACAAAATAAACCCTTTAAAAACTTCAATTCTAATCATACAAATATACAATAAACACTCAAAATTCAAACTTTGTCATATTTTAATATCAAATTACAAAACTCCAAAACAAGTTCCACCAAATTAAAAAAGAAAGTAAAAGATTTTTTATTTTTTACTAATGAAGGTATGAATAACAAATTCCCAATAATGCAATTAACTCATTAATTACACATTTCAATTAAAATCACAAAATAAACCCTAAAAATATTTCAATGAAAATCACACAAATAAACCCTAAAAATTTAACCTTTCTTCTATTTTAACCTCAAATTATAAAACCGAATAAAAGTTTCATCACAAATTAAAAAAGAAAGTAACCTTGTACGGGTCGATTGTTTTGGCTTCGGATTGTAAAAGGAAACACAAGGCGGCGACGGTGACGATCAATGTGGTGGCTGAACGGGACATCGTGACGGTGACGGAATCGAAACTGAGAACGGTGTTTTAATGGTAACGGTGACGGAAATGATCGGAGTGTTCGTGTAAATAAGTTCGCGGGAAGAATGTCTAGATGCTTCGAGGCTTTATATACTGTCGTTGTATGACGTGGCACTTTGATGTGTCACCACGCATACTGACCAATCATATTTCAGAGTTGTTTATTTCTTACGTATAATTGTTTTTTGTTTATGAAATCTTACATATATATCTTTGTAGTTTTTTTACACATTATCTTTTTGTTTGATGCACTCTTTTTTTACTATCTATATTTATATAATATATAAAATAAAAAATTATGACCCAAAAATATTTCAATGAGATGGTTTGGATTTATTTTGGTTCATTTGAAAGTTTATGGGTTTGAGTTGCAGCTTGGAGGATTAGATTTTTTTTTTAGATCGAGACCAAACAATGTTAATGTTGAATACTGAGTTAGGCACGAATAATGAGTTAGGCACGATCCTTCAGGAAAAAATGAGCTAGGCATGAGGGATTATTATCAAAGCTTCAATGCTTAGGTTTGTTAATTCTTGCTCAAAAAAAAAAAAGGTTTGTTAATTCTTGAGATTTACTTTTTGTTTTTGTTCAAGTTGTAGAGTTGTTATGATTGAGTGCTTTTTTTTTTTACATTCGTCTCTAAATAATAGTTGTTTAAGGTTTATGAACGGTTTTTAAAAAATAATTAATTACGTTGATTTCAATAGTAAAATTAGTATCATTTACGAAAATATATTTATCAATTATAGTTAATGGAGTAGTTATGTTAGATGAAATTCAAAAAATAATGGTTTAATAATGAAAAAATAATAATAAATATTAAATTAATATTCTAAAGTGACGATTACTTTGAGAAAGAAAAAAATATTGAAGTCACAATTATTTTGAGACGGAAAATACTATTTTATCCATTCAATATTAGTATTTATTGTGCTTTGACCGTTGTGTTTAATATATTTCTATTTTTGGCATTTAAAAAAAACGAGTTATGCATGGAAAGTGAACTTTATAAAAAAAATGAAGGAGCAAGAACTTTTTTTCAAGCAAAATGGGTGCAGATGAAAAACTTTTTTTCAATCACCTAGTCACTTAACTTAATTGATTGTCTCAATTTGGTCCCCTGACTATAATTTGTACTAATCTGGTCCCCTATATTTTGCTTTGTTACTAGTTTTAGTCCTTTATGTTAGTTTCTCTAAAAAAAAATTAACTTATGTACCGATTTGGTCCCCTATGTTTTGCTCCGTTACTAGCTTTAGTCATTTCTGTTAACGTTTTTTTTAGAGAAACTAACACAGGACTAAAACTAGTAACGGAGCAAAACATAGGGGACCAAATTGGTACAAATTATAGTTACGGGATCAAATTGAAACAATCAATTAAGTTAAGGGACCGGGTGATTGAATAACCCAAAAAAATATTAGTAACATACATGAGCAAAAAATAATGTCAAAGATTGTACTTTAAATCCTCTAAAAAAAGATTAGGACTCAAAATATTTTAGAAAAATATTTGTCACAAGTGCATGCTTTTCCCAATGTCGGAATCTATCTTCCACGACATGTTTTCAGCCATGATCAATTATATGTAGCTTTATCAAGAGGAATCTCTCAAAATTCAACAAAAGTTCTCATTAAAGAAGGGAAAATAGAAGGAGAAGATGAAGACTTTACGAAAAATGTAGTTTTTAAAGACATTCTTTTATCGCAGTCATAGCAATGTTTCTTTTACATAATATGTCATTTATACATATATGTTTTTTTTTAATGAATTTATACATTTTACTATTAGAATCAACAATAAAAGATCATTATTTTATCTTTATTTTATCTGCACGCAAACTAAAATATGTTGAGTTCATAAATAATTTTGTTATATGCCTTGACAATTTTTTGTTTATAAATCAATATATCAATAATTTCAATTAATATTTAAATATTTAAAAATTTAAATCAAAATTATACAAACAAACATAATAAAATAATCACATGCGTTAGTGCAGTAGAAAGATAGTGTTCGTCTGTCCGCTAGTATTTATAGCTAAATTGATTAATTTTCAAGTCTTTTTTTCACCCAAAATCTTGAAGTCTAAAGCCCTTGTTTAGGTGGTTTGGCTCTTAAGCTAGACGCGAGTACAATCGATAATTTGACTAATATTCATTGGTAAAAATATTTACCGTAGATAATGTAAAAATCCGAAGTATGATTATGGAGTATGGAGAATTATTTATGAGTGTTACTTTTCCCACCATACGCTCTTCTCACGCGTCCTGGAAAACAAAATTCGGAAATTTAAAATGTGGTCCAGATTACATATTCCGGACAAATTCAAAGTATAAAAGGAAGTTCACCCCCAATTTTAGAGTTTCACTTTTTACTCTCTCTCTCTCTCCCTCTCCCTCTAATCCCAAAATCCAAACTACAAAATTCCAACCAAAATTGGTGTTTTCTTACTCAAAAAGACTGTATTTCAACCCTTGATAAACATCACATGGAAGGTTAGTTCGATTTCTCTATGCATGCAAGTAATCTGTACCGTTTTTTTTTTCCTTATGCACTTAAGCAATTCGGATTTTGTTTTCTGGACTAGATTGTTGCAATCCGGAAAATAAATTCCGGAAACACCCAATATTTGTTTTGATTGTCTATTTTGTACTGTGTTTGTGCTGATTTTGTTGTGTGCATGTTACAGAAGGTTCCTCCTTTATTCAGCGCGTAAGGGTGGCAGGGCATTCTTCCCGTAGGAGAGAGCGTCGCCAACGGATGGAGGAGGATGGTGTTGTTCCGAGGCATCGGGGTGCCAGAGGACGTCGTGCTGATATCGAGCATCAGCCGGAGCAGCATGAGCAAGAGTATGACGAGATTGACGTGCAACAATTGGAGGAGGAGGAGCTTGACGAGGAGTTGGAGGCAATGAAGGAAGATATGGAAGACGCGAAACCGCAGCGAAGGCGGACGAGGAAGAAGCGTGTGGTGGACCCTGAGCCACTTGATGACTATCCCGGTGGCCCACATGACACTAGCCTGCTGTGGAGGTGCCATGTGCACATGGCCAGGAAGGCGTCTGAAGGCGAGATATTTATTAATGTTAAACTTACTTTAATATGTTGTTAATCTGTGTGAAAAATGATGTTGATTATTTGTGAACTGATGTTTATGTACTGTTAAATTGTTGATATCCCCTGTTTGTAAAGTCATGAGTGTAAACTGATGTTTAGGTATTGTTTTTAATTATTTGCAGTGGAGTGGCAATTTAAAATGCATCAACAACGAAAAGAGGATAGACGTGATGCATGATAAAGATACCACCCCTATCATGGCTGCACGGTGGTGGCGTGACAGATTGCACTGCAACGGTCTTTCTTGGCTTCAGGATATCAGCTACAGCATAATTGACCACAGTCTGATTTGTGCTTTGTGTAGAGGTGGCATGAGGAGACTTCAAGTTCCCACCTTCTGTTTGGGAAGATGGCAGTGACACTTGATGACGTGTCCTGTTTGCTGCATCTCCCCATTGATGGCATGCTTCTGTCCCACGGGTAGACGTGATGGGTTGGATGGTGACGCACTCGGGGTCTGATCCGGGTGAAACTCATGTTGAGGTGACTCGTACCAAAGGTGCACATTGTCGATTTGTCTACTTGAAGAGGATTTTCAAGGAGCATATGAAGGAGCAGTTGGCGTTGGAGACTGAGCATGGTGTGACTCAGGAGGTGCGGAGGATGCGGGACCAGGCTCTCAACATATATTTGCTATACTTGGTGGGGATCATGCTCTTCATTGACAAGAGCCAAAATATTGTGGATGTTGTCTACCCGAGGTACTTTAGAGACCTTGATGTTGTTGCTGATTATTCATGGGGAGCTGCGACACTAGCTCACTTGTATAGGGAGCTTAACAATGTTGCACGTTGGAACTGCGGTCAAGTGCCAGGATACCTGACTTTGTTGCAGGTATAAATTAAAAATCATGTTTCATTTTTTAAAATGTAAGTGTTTATGGTTTGTATATTTATATGTGGTTGTCATTGCTGCAGGCTTAGGTGTATCGACACTTCCGGGGTATGGGAAGCAAGGATGTCTGGGCAAGATATCAAGAGGATCGGGATCCACGCGTGATGCTTTTTGTACCACGATCTGGTTTGGGTACACCAGACCAGTACATAAACCATCTAGATGCGCTGAATTTGACGAGCGTTGTCATGGCCCCATATGGAGAGCACCGTGAGGCACGTCCGTTTGAGCGGGTCAGCCTTTACTCTAGATGGCTCAGATACGGAGACCGCATGGTGAGATATCTGCCGGAGCGGATGCTTCGTCAGTTCGGGAGGGTTCAGACCATCCCGAGACATCCCACTGAGAGTGCACCTCTTGTGATTAATTTGGCGGAGATCACAAACCGCTTTCAGCATGCACTTGATCATGTGCTGACACCTGAGCAGTTGGGGCATCGTACAATTCATGGTGTGGAGGCAGTAGATGGATACATCGAGTGGTTTTATCACCGGTCTCATCCACACATGATTCTTCTTGACATGCCGGTACTGGTGCCGAGGCCACCGGAGTGTGAGGTCCTTGATGCTCTTGCTGCTCAAGAGGATGGAGAGCATGGGTACTTGCAGCTTAACCGAAGGATGAGCCGCATCAGATACCATGTCTATGTTGTGATGTCCAGTGGTCTGGTGCCGCGAGGGTCTGAGGAGTGGCAACATTTGGAGAATGTGTCGAAAGAGGTGCATGATGGGAACGTAATCGTCATCGGGGAGCTACTGAGGGTGCCAAAGGTGGCAGATGTGGTGGCAGGGGTGGTGGCGGTGTAGTTATAAGGGGTTGATTGTAATTTTTAATCATATGTATGTTATATTTGAATATTTTGGATGATTTTTAATTATGTAACACTTGGATAATTTTTATTTTTATATTTTATTAATGTTTGAATGTTTGAAAATTATATTGTGTCGTTAATTGTTATGTTATAAGTTGAACTTTATGTTTGAACAACTGGTCAAATGCCAAAATGTTGGACTCCATACTCTAAAACAGAGGCCCAACCAAAATAGATGGCTTCTACCTCTATGCTGATGTAGTTCGGATTAAATAATCCATACTGTTTTTGCACTTTACAGATTATGTAATCCGGAAACAACATTTTCCACCCCATTTGTGAACTTTCAACGGGGTGATTTACACATTTCGAATTACACAATCCAGAGAGTGTAAAAAATGTCTGGATTATGTATTCTGAATCCATCCATTCAACATTGGCATCAACATCTATCAGGGTTGGTTAAGTGCCAAATTCCACGAAATTGTCCGGAGTTCATTTTCCGGAAGGAGTTCGGAGTTTATTTTCCGGAATAGGGGTATTTTTAGAAAAAAAATAGGACGCGCTAGAATAACATAGGATGTGAAAATAATACTATTATTTATATGTAAACAATAAACGGATGTCGATGCAAGTATCTTAACTAATAGGGCATCCGTGTACGGACCATAGTACGTTGTGCTCTGTTTTATAGCTGGTCACTATTGGGGTACGAAACTCCTAGCCATATAAGTGGTATATAAGTCTATATTATGCAACCAAGTGAATGTTCCGTTCAATTAAGGGTAAGAAAGTGTAGCATAAACAATTATGAAAAAAAATATGATTATATTTTTCATTTAAAAAAGACGCGTTTAATTGAATGATGCTTTTGGTAGAATAGAAATTACAAATATTAATAAGTCTACATTGAATTATCTAATCTATGTAAACTTGTCATCATTGTAATTAGCAGGCAACACTATATTTTAACCTTGTTTCCTCAATGTAGAACTGGTCGTTAAATTTCTGTTGTTGGGACTTGGGTCGCAGACGTTTCCTTTAGAACAAGACATGTTGCTTGTATGTATAGTACTGCCATAAGAAGGAACTTGTGGCATGCCAATGGGTCATACACCTTTATGTGGATTGTGGCCTCATTATCATATGCATCTAACCAGCTTGAAAGTTAGCATGATTATAAGCATAATTCACTATTGGATTTACCCTATGATTAGTCGTGACAAAAATACTATGTTGATAATAAGGTGTAGTAGGTGTTAATTATAAAGGCATCAATTGATTTTGATTAATATCGTTTGCTTGATATTGGCTTTCTTGCCCACCAACAGGAGTATTGGCGACTGAATTGTCATCATAATTGCCTCACACAACCTCGAAAACCTTAGGTGCATACGTCAGACATGATCCTGACATGCATTATCAAATTCTTCAATGGTAAAGGTCGTATTGTCATACTAGGTGCGCCAAATTTATCGATGGTAGTGGAAATTAGTCAAGGTCGATTAAACTTCCTCAATTGTGATTCCCTTTGCTTCAAGTGATTGAGACCGAGGGATGAACTTTGTCCCTCACTCGTGAGTTATCCAGTATAGCATAATATATGGTTGTTCTTGGATTTAAGCTACACTAAGAAATGCCTAAATAAAAGCAAAAATGCAAAATGGATAAAAAAAAGTGAAATAAGCTTGTTTGGTTTGCTGGATGTGTTATTATAATGTATGAACATAGTATTTATATTGTAACTATTGTCTACTAGCTACATGATGTGACCTACGATGCTTAAACATCCATTCAACTAATCTTGTGGGTATTGTGAGATAACTCCCTTGTTAGTGGGATCATGGCGCCCCGACTTTAATCTTATTTCTTTGGCGTGATCTATTGATAGTGTCTGTGGTGCACAACTCCACTAGAGACCATGTCTTCTCTCCTATTCCTCTAAAACGGTTAGTGGTACCATGAGTATAAATTGTGGAATTGTTGTGTCATTGTTCAGTACCACGATGTTTTGACTCTGTTCTGAGCCTTTAAGGACTCACATTATGAGTTAGTGGTATTGAGAAAGAATCAACTCATTCGCTCGACTACTCTAACATTGTTTATCCTTCACTAGGATGAGAGGCTTATTCGTCTAATATTTTAATAAGCTATTTGTCGAGTTCGACTAACATGATACTTAGTTTTAGGTGTAAACAACATTGTTGGCATGCAGAGGGCATCCTCACACATCTTGTCTCCACTGCACCTGAGCGGATTGTTTTTCAGATGAATCAAATAGTTCATGATTACTTGTTACATGTTGTACCTGAAGACATGCAAGATCTATTTGCGGAGACCAACCAGCAAGTTGATCATGGTTACATTTCCCAATTCTACAAGGTCTCATATCCCATGTTATTGCCTCATATAAAGGGTGATATGCTGAGGCTGACAAATCAAGAGTTTACGATATAACATGATATGCAAAACAACACTCTATATGAATTGCAAATATGCAGAAGGGTTAAAGACATAACTTTGAATGCAGTGAATAATTGTTGGTTTATTGAACTGTTTTGTTATGAAGCCTTTTGATGTTTTATTATGGAGCATTTTGAACACAAGTATATTGTCTAGTTTTCATCTTTGTTGTCCAGGCCCATCGGATTGTAACTCTTGATAGATATGTAAGCTATCTCCCGAGTGTATGATACTCTGTCTCTTGATATAAACATAAACTATCTCAGGAGTGGATCGGCTCGCAACACCCAATTGTATAAAAAAAAAAAAGGGTATTTTGGATAATTTGAGAGGCATGTGAGCAATTTGATGGAGCCATATAGCAATTCTCAAAAAATTCTTACCGCTAGCTTATAAAACAAGCCTAGTAATGAAAGGAAAAAAGGGCAAAATGAGTTGGCAATGGTGGCACCATGTTTGAATCTGAAACCCCCAAGTGACCCTAAAATGGGGTCCCAATTAGCCTACACTAACACCATATGCATAATGCTTCAACCAAAGACATAGACTCTCAGTTACACACCAAAACTCTCTCAATCTTAAACACTCTTAAAAGCACACTTTTTATTTTTCCTTCTTCTCTCTTTCTTCCATTTCAAAGCCACTAAAATAATATATAAATCCCTCTCACACCGAACACATTGATTCATTTCACTTTTCCAAAGCTCTCTCTAACCAAAACGCAAAGAAACAAACAAACGGTTACTCTCAACGACGTCGTTTGCCGCGATGGCGCTTTCCTCCTCCGACGTGGCGGCGATGTACTCGCTCCTCGCCAATTCCATGAGCGCCGATCATCGCCTCCGTGGCCCCGCTGAAGAAGCCCTTGCGCAATCGGAGTCAAGACCTGGCTTCTGTTCTTGCCTTTTGGTACTTTCTTCTCTCTCTTAGGGTTCCGATGAACTTCACATTGTGGATTTTGTTTATCAGTTTTGTTTTACTTTGTTATTGAGGTTTTGCGTTTGGTGAATGATACTGCAGGAAGTGATTACTGCTAAAGATTTGGCGTCGCAAGTTGATGTGCGGTTAATGGCGACTGTGTATTTCAAGAACAGTATTAATCGTCACTGGCGTCAGCGCCGCGATTCTTCGTAAGTGATTCTGATTGTGATTTTATTGAGTTGCATGTGTTCTTTTGTTTCTTGAATTAGCTTATCTTCGAAGCACCGGCACAGACACATTGATATCAATAATAATTTGAGAAAATGGATTAATTGAATGTAATCACTTGTGTTAGTGTTGGACACTGAACACACCTTTGATCAGAGGTGTTGATGCTATAGAGTAGCTTACTATACATTCAAGAAAAATGCTGTGTGTAAGAATCTCAAGTTGACTGAAACATGCAGTGTGTAGATTGTAATGTGGCTTTTGTATTTCTTGGTTTTGTTCAGGGGAATAAGTAACGAGGAGAAAATGCATTTGAAGCAGAAGTTGTTGACACACTTGAGAGAAGAGAGTGATCAGGTGTGTTTTTTTTGGACTTCGTTGTTATGTGCCTTGGGTGGTGTTTGTTAATGATTTCATACTTGACTTGTTCGTGATTTTGTTTAAAATTGTAGTCTGTTACCACTTATTAGGTTTTTATATTGGGCTTTGTTGGAAATTCTGTCTTCATTGCGGTCCGCCCCTAGCCACCTAAATAGCAGCATTTGGGTTGCCTTAATTTCAGCCTCCACACATTGCTTAGTGATATGGCACGTGTCCCACATTACGGTCTGTTACCACTGTGTTGGGTGTGAAGGGGTGGATTTAGTCCCACATTGCTTAGAGAAATGGCATGTGTAGTGTTATAAAACTTGGGCAGCCCTCTTCTTACAAGCCGGTTTTGTAAGATTGAGTTAGGTCCAACCCAAATTCTAAGAATAATCAATGCGGTTTGATTTGCTCAGGGTTCCAAGTTGTTATGTCTTGTTTGGTTTTTGAATTTTAGATTCTTTGTCATGGTTTGGGTTAGAATTCGTAGTAAATGACAGTCATCCACCCTTCAAATTCGTAGACTTTTGGTGTTTATCTTATTTTATTTCACTAGCTATACTTTTGTATTTGTCATAAGTTGTAGATATTTACTTCTATTTTCTTTCATTTTTTTGAAATGCAGATAGCTCAAATGTTGGCAGTGATAATCTCCAAGATTGCTCGGATCGATTATCCCAAAGAATGGTACTTTTTTTACGTTCATTTATGTCGTGTCCATGAACATTATGCTGTTTATACCACTGCGATTGAAATTTCAATCTCCCCTTGTGTTTGCTTCTCTTGTTTGTCTGTGAATGCCCATTGGCATATATAATGAAAAAAGATTAGTCTAAATGAATTCATTTCATTCATGTAAAAAATGTTTCAATTTTTAAGTCTTATCTGAGTTGAGCTTAATCAACTTGCATGGCGTTCTTTTTCACTGCATAGATGTTATCAGTTATATTGTCGTTGGTTTGTATGCATTTTAATTCTTTCTGATTTCTTATTAATCAAACTCTGTGTTGACATGCTATGTAATGATTTCTCAGGCCAGACATCTTTTTGGTTTTATCTCAACAACTTCAATCAGCAGATACTCTTGCCTCCCACAGAATCTTTATGATTCTATTTAGGACCTTAAAAGAGTTGTCTACAAAACGGCTTACCGCAGATCAGCGCAACTTTGCAGAGGTACAATTCATTATATACTTGTTTCCTTTTTCTATTTTTTATTGCTAATATTTTGAGGAGCCATTATCTAGTACCTTAAAAGGCGTGTCCCAAACTATCTAGTACCTTAAAAGGCGTGTCCTAAACTATCTAGTACCTTCCTCTGAGTTTTAAGGTCTAAAGGGATGCTTAAATTGTATTTTATTCTGGAGTTGATGTATATCACTCAACTCAGTGTATTCTGGAACATTTGAGTGTGACTCATTGCTTTCGTCGGATTGTTTCTTGAATTTAAACCATTACGTTGGTAGTTTTGAGCTGATTGTTATAGACTAAGAGGAACTTTTAAGAATGCTAGTATAATCCCACACCTTATAAACATTGTCTAGAAAACTATAAATCTTTGAAGCAAATCATTATGGCTAAAATTTAATGTCTTGGAAACGACTTTAAGTGCCAGATTATGTGCTTGCTCCCATGTGCTTTTCCTTGATAACATTTTTTATAGCATTTCTTATTATGTTTTGGTGTATTTGGACGAGCTTTTCTAAAAGTAGTTCTATGTTCTTCTAATGAACCTTCCAATAATCTTCCTAATTACTTATAGAAGATAGTATTGTTATATGTTTTGAGTTCTCAAGGTAATTCTGTCAATCTTATTTATTACTATATGTTATGTGTAATTTGTAGGATTGGTTAGGAGAGTAGCATTATTCGTTTTAAAAGTGCTGACGCACAAAAAATAGCAGAAATTGTGGATTGGAAGTCATAGGATTATGTCTAATCTTTGTGCTACATGATAAAAGATTATGCATGCGGGTGTCGATGAAGTACTATTAACTTAGCTAAGGGTGAAACTCATCTTATATATAAAATCAAAGAATAGCTTCACTTTTCTAACTGATATAGCTTGGATGAATGATGCGGTGTTTGTTCTAGAAGTTCTATTTAACTCCTTCATGTTTTATCCTTTTCCATTCGGTGATATATTCCTAATCTTTAGAGTAGAGGGAAACCTAAATAAATTATAGATGAAACTATGAAAAAGGGTTTATATTTGAACTGGTTTTTCATCAAACATGATCCATGATAGAGTTTGTAGTAACGTTTGATTTGCATGTGAGGATGGCTTATAGTAATTTTTTCCAAACTAAAACACAAGGATAATATTTTCACAAAAATTGGCCATCGAACCATTTTTTATTAACATATTGACCTCGATTTTTACTGCCTCCATTGTAATAAACATCAGTTCTACCTGCTTGTGGCTCTCTAATAGCAAGCCTTGTTCACAGCTCCTACTTACTGGCGTAAAGAAAACTATAACTAATTATCCTCCTTTAGCTCCTAGGTTCTTGTCTTCCCTCGCTCATTTAGTGAAAGTAAATTCGATCACCATTAAGAGAAACCGCTTTCAAAGCATCTGGCAGGGAGGGGTCCATCATAAACCTGCCCACCTTCATTACCTAAGGTGAAAAATTCTTCCTCACCCATACTATGAGTCTGATTTTTTTGTTGGACCATATTCCGTTTTTTTACCACTAATAATAATTTCCATCTTCTCTTGTAAAGGCATATGGTGTACACATGGTCTAACATCTAGACTCTGTAGGGGTTTATATTGTCCTTTTACTGTTTTCCCCCAATGTTTTGAATCCTCCTCTGCTTCCATTAAATTCTGTATCCGATTGATGTGTTTTTCTTGAGTAAGATTACTGAAAATATCATGTACATACTCTTTGAATAATTGAATATCTACAACCAATTTCTTTGGCAGATATCATCCCAATTCTTTGATTATAGCTGGCGCCTCTGGCAAAGTGATGTGCAGACACTACTGCATGGTTTCTCTGTTCTTTCTCAAAACTATAATGCCGATGATCAGCATCATGAACTTTATCTTACATGTGAGAGATGGTTGTTATGTTCAAAGATCATACGACAATTAATTATTTCAGGATTTCAAAGTGATTCCAAGTGTTTTCAGGTAATTATCTGTTTCGTGTTTTCCTCATCTATTGTGATTGTGATTTCTGTTTCTTGAAGATTTTATCACCTTTTTGTTTTTAGATTTCAAGTTATTCAATTCAAAATTTATAAATGCTGGGCCTGGTATTACTATTTTGTAGGAGGTTCGGCCAGTCAAGGAAGTCTCACCTGTTCTCTTAAGTGCCATTCAATCATTTCTTCCATATTGTGAGATTTCTATTCCATTTGCATTTGTGTTTATCCATGTGTTTAAGTTAAACAATTGTATAATCTGAGTTGTTAAAAATGAAAATGTTAAGAATAATTTGTTTCCTGGACAAGATTCATTTTGTCATTGTGAGCTAGATAATATATTCTCTGGCATGTCAAGTTACGTCTTTGCAAATAAATGTGTAGTTTACACTTTACTATCTAGTTATTTCAACTGGTAAATTGACTATCCAGACATAGTGTAGATAAAGTTTCCTCTTATTGGCATGCAGACTTGGTAGGAGTATTGAAAGATTTGTACCATAGGTCAACTTTCAGTCCCTTAGTATTGGATGTACATTGGCACACACAAGAACTGGGGTTGTAATGCATGTTTGTGAGATGCTGAATAATATAGTTATAGTTGGTGAGTTGAGAGGAGTAACTTCAAAGCTTGAGTTGTAGAGAGAAGCTTTGGAGTCAAAGGGATTTTGTTTGAGTATGAGTGTGATAGACAGTATGAAATGCTCAAGGGTTCAGTAAGATGTATTTGAGCAATGTTTTGGAGGTGTGCTTGAGTATCATATCATTCCAATAATTGGATGATTTAAGTATCTTGAGTCCATTATATGAATTGATGGGGAGATTGATACGGAAGTCACAGACCGAAGTCAAGCTGGCCGGATGAAATGGAGAAATGTATTTGGCATAATTTGTGCTTGCATAGCTACTATCAAATTAAAGGAAAAACTGTAAGACTGGCATTTCTCTATGGTAGTGGACAATGGGTGATGAAGCGTCAACAAAAATGAAATAAATAAATAAATAAATAATATAGAAGGAAATGAATATTGAGGTAGATTAGTGAATTTACAAGGAAATATAAGATCTGGAGTGAATGTATCTTAAAAAGGATATTTTTGTGGACAATGAAAAATATACAATGACTACTGCCTCTTTAATCTGTCAGTGTTTTTTTTTTTGTAAATTGTGTATCCAACAAATATAACATTTGTGTTATTTAATTTATATTTAGCTTTTGGTGCCCAGGTTGTAGTACACTGGTTTTTGTTTTCTGCATTTTTCACTAGTAATAGACGGTAGATATATGGTAAATAGCGAGATACCATGCTAAAATTTGAACCTTAAAATATTTCCTTCCCTCCTCACTCTACAATGGTGGCAAGAAAAAATAAATACCATTTGTTCCCTTTTTGTGCTTTTCTCATATTGGTGGCAAGAAAAAATAAATAGCATTTGTTCACTTTTTGTGCTTTTTCTTGTGCATAAAATGCTACTTATTTCTTGCTTTTAGTCTTACCTCCCAGGGGACATTTGCTTTGCCTGCAGATTCGTCTTTTGAAACGCAGTATCCTAAATTTTGGGACTTTATAAAGAGGGCATGTACCAAATTGATGAAAATTTTAGTTGCCATTCAGGGAAGACATCCTTACTCCTTTGGGGATAAATTTGTGCTTTCATCAGTCATGGACTTCTGTTTGAATAGAATAACAGATTCCGAGCCAAATCTAATGTCATTTGAACAATTTCTCATTCAATGTATGGTGATGATTAAGAGTATTCTGGAATGTAAGGAATACAAGCCGAGTCTTACTGGTCGGGTGGTGGATGAAAAAGGAGTTACACTGGAGCAGATGAAGAAGAATGTTTCCAGTGCAGTTGGTGGTGTTGTAACCACCCTTCTCCCCAATGAGCGGATAGTCCTTCTGTGTAATGTATTGATAACAAGGTATTCACTTCACAAGCTCTTCTTGGATGGTTTATTTGACCAGCATATGTCTTGTTTTCTCAGCTGAGTAAGCTCTAAAGGTGTGGCATATGTTTGTTTATACACAGTTGTCAAATTCGAAAGTCTTTGAAAGATTTTGGAGGGTCTGTGGACTCTACCTCTGAACACACACATGAGTTTACCAAAAATAAGAAACATTAAAAAAATATATAAATTATACATGCACAATATAACATAGTAACATAATAATAATACAACATTCCAAATTATAACTCCATAGGGTTTGGATCCTCTAAAATGTAAATTGAGTAAGTCAGGGGTTTTTATTTTAACAAACTCGTGATTCTTATGATCTATCGTACAATATTTACTTTTGATCTGTTAATTAATGGTTGATATTACTCACTTTAAGTGAGTTGCTCACTTTAGAAGAGCCGGATCCAACTCAATAATGCAAATTAGCTAAGTACGCATATAAGACCCTTCTACATAAAACATAAGACATAAATTTCAAAAGTGAGAACAATTAAAAAAACATGATTATGCCTTCAAATGTCCATTCCTCTTACAACATCATCTTTGCCATCATCAATATCATATCTAACATTATCATCATCGAACTCTTCCCTAGATAAAAGTTTCTTCAACATAATTATCAAAGCCTTCTCAACCTCAAAGATATTCCTATATAAAAAAAGGTTCTTCATCATAATCAGCAGCCTTCTCAACCTCAGATATATCTGAAGTTGCATTACTTGAATTTCCAACTAATTCAACATTGGTATCATCGGTTTGGTCAACATTCTCTTTATTAACAACTTCAGTTATCCATTCATCATCAGAGTGATTGTCTTCTAATAAAAGTGCAACACCTTTTCTTGCTATTCTACTTTTTCAATTTGTACATGACATACACCAAGTCATTCACTTTTATTCTTGCAAGCTACATCTTCCCATTGTAGGGACCTAGAAAGTGAAAAACACGGTTTCAAATGAAGTCCTATTGCGCTCATACACAGGAATATGAGCCAATTTCTCAGCGCGAATTGTAAACCTCTTCAGTTCTCGAAATTCATCCCCATAGGAGTCCTACCATTATGTAGGACAAAGTCTTCTTGCATGTAGATATAAAACAAAACTACTATTCTGCATTGCAAAACCTAATTCACTGCTTTCAACTTCAAGATTTGGAAAATCTACGATAGTGCGCAGTTCAGCAATGTTACTGTCACGTAAGAGTGTGTGTGTGCACATATTCAATATCTTTGCATATTATTGATTGAGCAGATGTCTTAAAATGTTACTTTTGAAATTGACCAACTTTCTGTTCTTCGTGTACATTTTTCATGCTGACGAGCTACTGAGGTTCAGCTACATAATTTTCATTTGCATCAAGAGTCAGTTATAAATATCCTCATGATTATGCTCTCTATTTCCAGACTAAACAATGCCCTTAGCTCCCAACAGGTATTTTGTTCTGACAGCAAGTGATTTGGAGGAGTGGTACCGTAACCCTGAGTCTTTTCATCACGAGCAGGATATGGTCCAGTGGACAGAAAAATTGAGGCCATGTGCTGAAGCTCTCTACATTGTATTGTTTGAAAATAATGGCCAAGTAAGTGACATTTAAACATCACAGGTTATCTTGTATTTTCTCTCTGAAATATTTTAATGACTATATTAACTATAGACTAATATGTATGTGCGATCTTGAACGTTAATTTAGCTGCTAGCTCCTGTTGTTGTTTCTCTTCTTCAAGAGACCATGAACAATTGCCCGACTACAGTGACAGAAATTACTTCTGCATTGCTTCTTAAAGATGCTGCTTATGGTGCTGCTGCCTATGTTTATTATGAACTTTCAAACTATCTGAGCTTTAAAGACTGGTGAGTCTAAAGCTACTATGCTATTTATTAGGGGTGTTCATGGGTTGGGTCAACCCAGAAAACCCGGTCAAACCCACCCAAAAAACCTAAAAAAATGGGTTGGGTAATTGGGTGGGTATGGTTTCTAAAAATGGAAAACCCATGAAAATAAATGGGTCTCGGGTAAAACCAGACTCGAACCCAAAAAACCCACTTACCCAATAATGTTAATATTTTTTATCTTTATTTTCATAGGGTAGAAGAAAGTTATATTTCCAAAACATACACATTGTACCTTATATATTAAAAATCAAAACATACTAAAGTTACAAATTAATATGTTGCACTTTTTAGTTATTTTGATACTAATGCAATTTTATGTCATGCAACTTTAGTTTGTTGCAAGTATTTTATGATTGAGTTTATTATTTGATATTCTATGATGCACAAAATTATAGTAAAATAAGTTAAACATTTTTTTAAGAAAATTAAAAAGTAGAGTACTATTTTAAAACAAAATTATGAGGACTTGTCATTTAGTCATTTAATATTAAAAAAATAGAAAAATAAGTTGGGTAACCCATTAACCAATCCAACCCAACCAAAAATTAGTGGGTTTGCCCAAATCCACCCAATAGTATAACGGGTGGTTATTTTACCTCACCCAAACCGGAGTACCCTATTTGGTTTGGTTTTGAGTTTGGCCAAACCCAACCCAAACCCACCCACGAACACCCCTACTATTTATTATATTTTGTTAATTTGTATGTTTATGTAAGATCCATATTTGATTCTATTAGAGGACAGGGATAGAAGTTCAAGAGGTTGGTAGATAAAAAATCCTCAATAAAGATAAAAAGAAGAAAGAAAACAGAGGGAACCCTTAAAATTTAGTCAGTGTAGTAGAGCTGTCCAGTCTCTTCCCGTGTATAAAATGCTTATCGTGTTCAAAATCTATGAGCTAAGCACCAAAGAGAAACCATAAAAACGATTCTATTCTATATTAAGTCAGAGGAGAAGATACACCTTTGAAAATGCTGGTATTCCTGTCCAATCAAAACAGAAAACACCTTATGCAGGACATTGCAACAAAATGTTATTATCCTTGTCATCAAACCCTTGAATATAATGCGTAGAAGCTGATCCAAGCACATACCCATGATTTACGAGAAATTCCAAAATGCCTTTTCTTAAGGAATCACAAAGCTGGGCAGTGGATAAATAAAGGAGAGGCAGTTTCAGACTTAGATATGCACATAACAAATTTGAAGAGAGATATTTTATGACCGTAAACTGTGTTAGGACTTAAGCACACGAGAGTCCAACCCAAAAGGCTAGTCTATTAGGGGGAGAGCCTTGTGGTTAAGTACCACATTGAGTGCTTTTATCTACTCAATGTGGGACTCCTAACAATGCCACACCCTCTAAGAGACGACCCACACGGCGGCTTTCATTCTATCGACATTGACCCGGTGGTTGCCCTTTCCTCTTTGGTGGCTTCACTCATCTATCATCAGTATTCGGTGGTGAGCCTTAATCCAGCCCTTTCCATAGTCAAACGCTCAAGAAAGCACCAATTATTAGGACCTAAGCCCATAAGGAGAACCCAACCCTAAAGAATAGTCTGTTAGGTGGGAGAGCCTCATGGCTTAAGTACACCACATTGAGTGCTTTTATCTACTCAATTTGGGACTCATAACAAACTGCAACAGGTCTTAAGAGTTAACTTATGTAATGGTTCAATTTTGTAGTTCATTATATTATTGATAATAGACTCTTCTTATGTTAGGCTCTGCCTGGTGCACGGTACTCTGAAAATTTGTTCTAAAACATTTATTTGCAGGTTTAATGGTGCTTTATCGCACGAACTTTCAAATGATCATCCAAACCTGTTTATTATTCATCGTAAAGTTGCGGTAATATTGGGACAGTGGGTTTCTGAGGTATGTAATTGATTTAGTTGCTTTGTGAGTAAATTTCCACATTTTCATAAGTAATTTGCTCAAGATATGATGCATTGATTTCTCTCACGACCTAAATATTGCAATTCAAAACATGTACAGGTTTAATAATTTCAATGTAAATATAGAACATGTTTATTATTGTAAATAATTAGTTACTCTTTTACTGTATAAAATTTTCATATAGAACATGTTAATAATTTCATGCCTTTTCCATTCTTCACAGATTAAAGATGAAACAAAAAGGCCTGTATATTGTGCTCTAATCAGATTATTACAGGGTAAAGATTTATCTGTCCGGGTATGTAACATGGTGCTATTGGCTTTACTTCTGTTTCTCCGCTCGATCAATATATTTGTGCTTCATTATCTTTGTTTTGATTCTTTCAATCTAATGCAAGTTATTTTTTTTAGCTGGCAGCCTGTCGATCCCTGTGCTTACATGTTGAGGATGCAAACTTTTCAGAGAGGGAGTTTGTTGATCTTCTTCCCCTCTGTTGGGACTCATGTTTTAAGTTGTTTGAGGATGTCCAAGAATTTGATTCAAAGGTAAAATCTACTTCTGTGCAACTTTCTATTTCTTGATGGAAACATAAATTCATTTAGACTGTTTGGGAAATGTGTAATGACGGGGATGAAAGGGAATAATCATCTTCTGTTCGGTGATTAAGATTCATGCAGAGGAGAGGAGGGATTATAGCTGGAAACAATAGCCATTAAACCTTTCTTTTGGTTCCCCTCCAAAGTAGAGAGTAATGAATTGATTCCTTATGGTGATGATGGTTATAAAAAACAAGCAGAAGAGTTGTTATAAAATGGGTTGTATTTAACAATGGATGTGGCCTGTCATGTGGCCAAACCCAAAAAGGCTGTGGTGTGATCCGGCAAAGAATTTTCAAGGAGATTTTTTGGGGAAGCAGAAGGTTGTATAGTGTACAAAATCTCATACCAAGTATGGTTATAAAATATCAGCAACAATGAGGATTTGAGTCTGTTAGGATTAGGGTTGAAGTGCTCAATGACCAATCCTTGCAATCTTCATTGATCGTAGTGATTTTTTTTAGTTTTGTATGTTTATAGTTCGCAGTAGGTCGAATCATGCTAAAGTTTTGGTCTATTTCTTCTAACACTATTTTCTACTTGTGCTTCTGGTCACTGCAGCTTACCTTAAATACTTAAATGAAACGAGGTATAGTAGTTCCTAATGGTATTGGTTGATCCATGAAGTCAACCTCACCAGGTAGGATAGGGCTTGGATGTTGTTGAATGTTTGGCTTCCTTTAGAATCATAACTAGCTTATGTCTTAGCTTTTGGAGTTATTTCATGGTTTAGCTGTTTCTATATTTGGCTGGTAGAAATCCCGGTTATGCATTACATTCAATATTGCCATGAAAACTATTATCTATCTTGTATTGAATGTAATGCATAATCGGGATTTCTACTAGCCAAAGATAGAAACAGCTAAACCATGAAAAACTCCAAAAGCCAAGACATATAAACAACAAATATGATACTAAAGGAGGCCAAACAGTCAACAACATCCAAGCTTTATCCCACCTGGTGAGGTTGACTTCATGGATCAACCAATACCATTAGGAACTACTATACCTATTTTTCATTTGAGCAGACTTAAACCATCGTATTCGAGTAGGGTGGTTAAAATGGAGAAGAGCCTCGGCTATTTTATGTGATACGAAAAAAAGTACGCTCAAGTTGAAGGGAAAATTCTATCGGTCAGCTGTAAGACCGGCGATGTTGTATGGATTAGAATGTTGGGCGGTTAAGAACCAACACGAGAATAAAATAAGCGTAGTGGAGATGAGGATGTTGCGTTGGATGTGTGGTAATACTAGATAGGATTAGAAATGACCACATTAGAGAGAGAGAGAGTGGGGAGTAGCACCCATAGTAGAAAAGATGGTGGAAAATAGGCTTAGGTGGTTTGGGCATGTAGAGAGAAGACCTGTAGATTCTGTGGTAAGAGTAGATCAGATGGAGGATAGTCAAATCACAAGAGTTAAATGAAGACCTAGAAAAACTATTAGGAACTACTTAAGAGATTAATGAGTTGGCTCCATATATGTTTTGGCGCAATTTGATCCATGTCGCCGACCCCACTTAGTGGGATAAGGCTTAGTTGTTGTAATCTGTTGTGACCAGGTATCCCGCTGGGTACCCTTTTCTTTAGTCATTCTTTTAGCCTTTTCTTTTTGTAATAGGTATCTAGAATTAAGCGAAGGTTGGCAAGATCAAACACATGTAATAGTAGTCTAAATATGATTTTTCTTTCCAAATTTGTTCCATTAGTGAATTGTAGTTGATATTTTTCTTAAAATATTTTTCAGGTTCAGATTTTGAATTTGATTTCTACCCTTATCGGACATGTTAGTCAAGTTACTCCATTTGCAAACAAGTTGGTGCAGTTTTTTCAAAAGGTAACATAAGCATGATTCTATTTATTTTGTCTACTATGTTTTGTTCATTTTAGCAAACTGGAATTTGTCTTATTTCTCTATTGCTAATATTATGGCAAGGTTTGGGAGGAAGCTTCTGGTGAAAGTCTGTTGCAGATTCAGCTTCTGGTTGCTTTGAAAAACTTTGTGATTGCACTTGGTTATCAATCACCCATTTGCTACAATATACTACTGCCACTTCTGGAGCATGGAATTGATATTAATAGTCCTGATGAAATCAATCTTCTTGAAGATAGCATGCTGGTAATTCCGTTGTCTTGTTTTTAACCAAGTAGATGTGTACATTTTTGTGAGAGAATAGATCATAAAGATTCTAACCTTTCAGTTATGGGAGGCCACACTTTCCCAAGCTCCGTCAATGGTGCCTCAATTGTTATCATATTTTTCACGCCTTGTGGAGATTATGCAGAGAAACTTCGACCATTTGCAGGTTAGACTTAGCTTCATACAAATAAATTTTAAAATTAACTACGTCTTTGCTTTCAAAAGAAAGATGGTGTGTGTGATATTGGGTCTAGGAAGTAGTGGCTCTTGGATGAAATATTCTTGTATAAGTTTCAGCATAGATGATTGTTGAATTGAGACAACTGTTTCATGTACTTGTGATATGTGGTGTACATAATATTTGAATTTACAACAACAACCAATCCTTATCCCACTAAATGGGTTTGGCTACATGAATCTAACAACGCCATAGTGTTTTATCAAAAACCATGTCTTTCTCCAATTCATTAATCTCTAGATCCTTCTTAATAGTTTGTAATATTTGAATTTAATGACAATAAATTTCTTCTGTTTCTAGTTCCCCTTCCTGCCACTGTTTTTGTGCCTTATAACATATTTAGATAACTGTTATGGAAAATGCTAACCAGTGCCCCAGGGGCACTAGTTAAGGAAACAAGTATAGTAAGAATTTCTTGGAACTTGTGTAATCTAATACTTAAGAGTGTAGAAAATGTTGTTTTCAATGCAAAACTTACCTTTTTTGTTTCCTTAACTAGTGCTCCGGGGGCACTACTTAGCATGACCCTTGTTTTTATATATAAGAAACACCGGTTAAAGAACATTGTATTGGGAACTGTGTTATTATCCTATATATATATATATATATATATATATATATATATTAAAATCAATAGAGTTATCTTTCAGTTTCTAGCAACTCAACTGGTATCTAGATTTGTGTGGCTTAAGGCAAAAAACAATTAATCATTCATTTCTTCATTTGATGTAGTGGTATCCATATTTAAGCCAAGGGCATCTCTCTGTTCTTTGTGCTGTGTTTAGCTGCTTGAAACCTTCGCTTCGTTTATGACCTTTACTCTTACATATTATTGCTGATTTATTTACTCCCTTACCATAGCAGCACATTTTTATTGACCTTATTTTAATATCTTGGTTAATTGTTTTTACATTCACTTTATATGAAGTACAGGTTGCAGTGAACATAATTGAAGATTACATAATTTTGGGAGGAAATGACTTTCTAAGCATGCATGCTACAAATATTGCTAACATTCTTGATTTAGTTGTTGGGAATGTCAGTGACAAAGGTCTACTTTCTATTCTTCCTGTTGTCGATATCTTAATTCAGGTATGTTATTCCCAACTCATCAATTGTTATTAGCTACTGGGATTTTCGGTATATAGTTTATCTTGTAAAGAGTTACAGCTTTTGGATGAAGATGGAAAAAAGAGAAATACGAAACAGTATATTGTTGAAAGGCTGTAAATATTCTATCATCACTGTATAGGCTAGCTAAACCATGTATTTAGAATGAGTAGGATATCCGTGATCTTTTCATTTAGACTAATGTAACTTGGCCTCCACTGTGCAGTCAAAAGAAATACAATAACCTAACCTCAGACTTCTATTTATGCTACTAACAAGGTCAAGCACTTATACTAGTAGTAAAAGCACAACCTGTTCACAATATGACTTGCAACGTAGTAACTCCGAAATCTTCCAAGACCTGTATTCCCCCTGCTCTTATCCAGAAGCTTGTAATTAAATTCGTATTAAGTGCTTTTGTAAGCCCTGTTTAGTGGCATCTAATGGGTGAAATCAGAACTCGCCCCCCCTCATACAGTATGTTTATACTGAGTCCCTATGTATAAAAAGAATATCCTCCTGCCCCCCACCCCCAATGATAGTTTCACTTTTTATTTTCCTTATCGATAAATATCCCCAACCTTTTGTTTTGAAACATGCTGCCTGACTTTTATAAGCTAGTTACAAAAGTTTTTAATTCACCCCAATTCCCTTTATTCAACCGTCAACTTGATATATTCCTTTATTTATTTTTTCCTTTGTGAATCCCTTAAAAGAATTATCAGCTATCACCTATCACTTTATGTAAAATGTAAAACAAATCATGATAAGTTGAATAGAAATAAGGATCCAACTCCTATTAAATGAGTAACTCAATTTAAAGAGTGGCCAAATGCATCCTGGGGTCCTTTAAGTTTAACGTTTGTACTGGATTAGTCCTTTTAGTTTCAAATTGGTCCTTTATGTTAGTAAAAGTGTGCACCTAGTTCTTTAGGTCATAAAATATATGCACCATTACCCTCTTTCCATCAAACTCAGTTATAAAGTGCTTATGTGGACATTTATTGCTAACAAAGTTGTATGAAAAAAGAGATCAATTTGTTACAAAAAAATAATTAAAGGACCAATTGTTCACTTTTACCGACATAAATGAAACTAAAAAAACTAAAAGGATTAATCGAGTACAAACATTAAACTTAAAGCACCCTAGGTTGTATTTGACCTTAAAGAGTAATATGAGTAACTCACCTTTATATACTCTCTATTTTTTAAAATTTTATGTTATTATAGCTGTTCTCCCTCTGCCATAGACTGAATTGCCACCTGCTATTATGGCATATTTTTGCCTAGTTGCCATGAACTGCCATCAATAATCCTATCTCGGTTTCATAAATTTCTTTGCTTGTGTCTATGCCTAAATTTTGAAGGTAGTATTATTTTGTACCTTTTTTCTCATATCATTTCAAAAATAGTACATTTATTTTATTTTTCCTCTGTACAGTGTTTCCCCATGGAAGTGCCGCCACTTATCAGCAATACATTACAAGTAAGTCTAGTTATATCCTTTAAAGATACGTGTGTGGTGAACTTATTTATTGTGTATAGTTAAAAATCTATAGACATGACTGTCGACTCTTGTATCATTTTATTTTCTTCAGAAATTAATTGTCATATGTTTGAGTGGAGGAGATGACCGGGACCCCTCTAAAACATCTGTTAAAGCATCTTCTGCTGCCATCCTGGCAAGGCTTTTGGTGATGAATACAAACTCACTTGGTCAATTAGCATCAGATCCATCGACTTCTCAACTGCTTCAGACAGCATCTATCGCAGTTCAAGAAAATATACTTCTTTGTCTGGTTGACATTTGGGTTGATAAGGTTGGTGTGGTTATATGCTTTAAAGATGGTGTTTGGGTTCTCCATATATTGCATATTTGTATCTTGTTTGTGCTTGGACAAACTATTTTTTTTCTTTCTATGAAGAGTGCTTGGACAAACCTGGAAAACAAGTTTCCCATTTGACTCTTACAAATTTTATTGTGGCATAGTGTTCATGTTGCCCTTGTTGAAATTATTGCCACTGTTGATCTTTTTTAAAATCAATACCCGGTTTTGTTTAGTCAATGGTTAAGTGTAAGTCTATGCATATCATTTTGACCTGTTTAATGTGTTTTATCCTTTTTTTTATTGTTAATTAATATATATTCTTGAAAATAAGACTAGGATCTATGTATCATATTGTGTAAATAGGAATGGAATATTCAGTAATTATTTTATTTATTGCTTTTGAGCCTATATTAAGAGGCCTAGTTGTGTGGTTAAGACACAGGGTTTCACTATATTATGCATCTGTTTTCTTATGCAACATATAAAATTTCCAGGTAGATAATGTTTCTTCCATCCAGAAGAAGACAATTGGCTTAGCCCTCTCAATAATTCTGACGTTAAGGATGCCTCAAGTTCTTGACAAACTTGATCAAATTTTAAGGTACTAATACACCTTTAAATATTATAGTTCACCCGCACCTTTAAATATTATAGTTCGCCCGGACTCAAATAACAGCAAAAAAAAAGTCATATTTGGTGGACTCAAATATAAGCAAATTTCAAACTTCATATTTAATGTTATCATTTCAAAAATATCATTTACATTTAATTGGTGTTCTCATATAAGAAGTTTTCATAGAAAATTAAAGGAAGAGAAATGGTAATATAGGGAAACAGTTATGTTTTTATTATATCAAGAAAATTAAAAGACATTAACTAACATTCTTAGTTAATCTACATTAAAATTAGTTGTTTTTTGCTTATATATAATTATAAGTTCGAAGGGAGTACCTTAGTGCAAGTAAGGAGCAAATGACCCCAGTGTATGTTTTGTTGTGCAGTGTTTGCACTAGTGTAATTCTGGGCAGAAACGACGACTTGACGGAGGAAGAGTCCAGGTTAGCTTTTTGTACTTGTAATATTTTCCTGTTTTTTGCACTTCATCCAGATTAGTTGGGACTTGGGCTGAATCTTGACCAGAATCCTCTTTTAATGTGTTGTGTAGTCCAATATTTCAGAATATATATTATTCGTTAACTGCTGGCTTTAGTTCCGAAAGTAACCCAGATTTTAGACTCTATAGGTGTTATCCCTTGTTTTAAATGTCAACTATCATGTTTTACGAACATAATTATTTATGTATGTTCTTATTAACAGTGGTGAGATGAGCTCCAGTACATCTCCTGATGAGGGCACTATTCCTGGTAAAGAATTCAGAAAAAGACAGGTTAGTGATTATGAAAGCTATATGTAATATCCATTCTGGAATATTACAATATTTGTATGAAAGAAAGAAAGAAAAAAAAATGAATTGATGCATTTGTTTGTTTTGATTATAGATCAAATTATCAGACCGTATAAACCAGCTGTCCCTTGAGGACTCTGTCAGAGATAATCTACAAACTTGTGCTGCTATTCATGGAGAATCTTTTAATGCTGCAATGAGCAGTATGCATCCATCTGCGTTAGCACAATTGAAGCAGGCATTAAAAATGCCATAGCTGGGTGTCATTTTTGTGATCTAGTGGTGCTATGTGCATGCTCTCGGTCCTCCTGTCTATAGATTCATACTTCCTATACGGTATAATTCCTCATTTTAACATCTGTTTTCTTGGCTTTTCTGTTTGATTCCCTCCCACCCCCCAAGTTCACTGATGTGTTAAAAGTTCACTAAAACCAATAATATTAGGTGTTGTTTGTTTTCATTAACCCGAGAATAATACAAGATTGATGACAGGATCACATACCGAGTGTCAAATTTTAGGCTTATGAACTAAAACCCTACATGTTCCAGATGAACACTGTATGTACGCTTGAGGTTCTAGTGCAGTGGTAAGAGCTAAGCATTGTCCCTTAAGGTACTGAGTTTGAATCTCCTTGGGGACAGTTGTAAAATGGCCGTTAGTGCCACTTGAATCAATAAAAAATTTCCCCCTTCCGTAATTATTATTATATTTTCTTAAATAATAGGATATAAATCGAGAGAGAGATTGAGAAGAATTTAGGTGTACACTGTTAGAAAACACATTTGACATGTGCTTATGGTGTAAATAGTACTTGCTATCAATTAGGAATATAATTACGAATTTGATTAGCTCTCCCTTATAATTAGTAAGAGATATATTATTGTGATTATAAATACACTCCTTATGTAGTTGTATGACACAACGTTCCAATACAATATTTTACGTAGTATCAGAGCTTGGTTTTCATTCAGCGACCTTTCTCTGCGATTTCCTGAAGAACAAAACTTAGGTGCATTTCCTTTGTTACTTCTTGTGTTGTTTTTTTTTTTTTTTTTAAGTCTTCTTTTTTTTTTTTTAATTAAAATTTGTTA